>Ga0073936_10003665_pt1 | contig 21791 bp, 16 predicted proteins | sample AliMusrvi5mmetaG_FD_87041 | JGI IMG/M metagenome (GOLD analysis project Ga0073936, IMG submission 87041) | Freshwater lake bacterial and archeal communities from Alinen Mustajarvi, Finland, to study Microbial Dark Matter (Phase II) - Alinen... | ecosystem: Environmental > Aquatic > Freshwater >... | reverse complement strand
GCAAGGACGATCACAGAGCAGTTCTTGTAAGCCTTGGCTCAAAGGCAGAAAAGATCATCCCTCAAATAGAGAAAACCTATGCGCGTTTATCAAAAAACTTTGCCAGCTCACTAAACGAACAGGAACAAACGACGTTGTTGGCAATTCTGAAAAAAATAGAACCTAGTCTACAAAAAACTATAAACACTGCCATCGCAGGAAATAAAAATTAAGGAGTTCATATGAATCAAGCTACCGAATCTCATTCAGAATCAACTATTAGACGCCAGCTAAAGAAAACAAAGGACTGGTGGAAAACAGACAGAGCCAAGCGCATAGGCAAAATAGTTGGCATTATCGCAGGGCTGGGGATCATTATTTGGTTCTTTTTCTTCTTCCCATATGTTTCTACAGACGATGCCCGTGTTGATATGACCGTAGTTAGGGCAGCACCTTTTGGTGTTGGTGGGCGTGTAACCAAAATAAATGTTGTTGAAGGCTCAGTCGTTAAGGCAGGTGATGTACTCGTTGAAATAGATCATCGAGTTCCTCAATCTCAATATGACAGAGCAAAAGCTAAAGCAGAATTTGCAGAAAAAGAATTTAAGAGGATGAAAATACTTACAGCACAAAAAACAGCTACGATCCAATCTTTAGACTCTGCAAGGTCGAACTTCGAAATAGCTGAGTCAGAATTGAAACAAGCAGAAGTAATATTAGAAAACACATATATTAAAAGTCCATTCGACGGCGTTGTTATTCAAAAGTCTACAGAAGTAGGCAATATATTGGAGCCTGGCCAAACAGCCATTACCGTAGCAGATGTTGAACATGCTTGGGTATCTGCCAATGTGGAAGAAACATCTGTTGCTCTTGTAAAGGCTGGACAGCATGTGTCTATCCATGTGGATGAGGGTGGCAGACTAAAGGGACATGTAATTGAAGTCAGGTCAGCAGCAGCGTCTGAGTTCGCTTTAATACCTAGTGATAACTCCGCTGGTAATTTTACAAAGGTCGTTCAAAGGATACCTGTAAAAATAGAGTTAGATTCAAAACCAAAACACCCACTAAGGGTTGGCCAATCCGTAGTAATAAAAATAAGAGTCCATTAGTTTATGGTAGAAAAGCAAAAATATAGCAATCAGTATAAATGGGAAGTTCTTATAGTCGTAATGATAGGAACCTTAATGGCGTCGTTAGACACCAGTATCGTTAACGTTTCCATTCCTGCGATAATGGCGGATTTTGGTTGCAGTGTAGATGATGTTGAGTGGGTAATTACTGGATACATGCTAGCCTTTGCCACGTTAATGCCACTTACCGCCTGGCTTCGTGATCGTATAGGCCATAAACTTTTATATTCAATAAGCCTTATAGTTTTTACTGCCGGTTCATTATTATGTGGACTTGCTTGGAATATTCCGTCGCTGGTTTTTGCGAGGATCATTCAAGCCATGGGTGGTGGTGCCCTAACACCTACCGGTATGGCAATGATCTCAGAAGTATTCGAACCACACGAACGAGCCCGTGCCATGGGCTGGTGGGGCGTAGGAGTAATCATAGGACCTGCATTTGGCCCAACACTCGGAGGTTATCTTACAAAAACCTTTGGATGGCCTTCTATATTTTTAGTTAACCTCCCAATTGGTATACTGGGACTTTGGGCAGCAACTCAATTTTTGCACAACGATAAGCCGACCAATAAGGACCATCGGCCCTTTGACTACTGGGGGTTTTCTTTTTTGACAGTATTCCTTGTCACTTTTTTATATGGAGTTTCCATGGGAGAACATGATGGCTGGACTTCGCCAATAATAATTTGGTGCGGCATCTTTGCCGTCGTTGGGTTCATTGCTTTCATTTTGGTTGAGTCTTTGACTGAGCATAGGGTAATTGATCTTAAACTTTTTAAGTATCCTGTTTTTTCTATCAGTATGATCTTAACTGCCACAAGGTCTATGGCTCTTTTTGGAGGTATATTCCTTCTTCCATTATTTTTACAACAGCTAAAGGGACTTGATGAAATACAAAGCGGACTTATTCTGTTACCAGGCTCGCTGGTTGTAGGTTTTTTTATGCCGATGGTAGGACGCTTAAGCGAAAAAGTGGGACCTCGCTACCTTGCAATAGTGGGGATCATTTCTCTTACTGTTTTCATGTATATGTATAGACACATCAATACCGATATGAACAATTGGGATATTATTTTCCCTACCATAATCAGAGGGTTTGGGCTTTCATTTTTAATAGCACCTATCATAGCAACTACCCTTAACTCAGTCCCAAAATTCAAGGCTGGAATGGCATCGTCGATGATGAATATCTTCCAGCAAATTGGAGGATCTCTAGGTATTGCTTTTTTTGCTACGGTCTTAAGTAACAGAATACATCATCATATGGATTCAATTGGAAGTGCCATAAATTATCATTCGCCACTCTTCAAAGAAACAGTTAAGAATTTTACACAAAGAGCACACGATCTTGGTTATGGTCATGTAAATTCTGCGCTTGTTGCAAAAGCCTCAGTCATAAAAATAGAAATACAAAAAGCTTCGGAGCACGCATTCCAGGACGTATTTTTAGTTGGAACACTAATTATAGTGGCTACTTTAATACCAGCAGTATTTTTACCAGGAAGCCCTACAAAAAAAGAAAAAGCAGACCTATTAACTATGGAGTAGCAGCCTTATGAAATTCTTATTATTCTATTTATTCTCTTCTATTACCTTTGCTCAAGGAGTTACCCTTGAAGAGGCTCAAAAAATGGCCTTAGAGAATAATCCAAAACTAAAACAAACAGAATCAGATGTTGTGATATCTGGCGCAACCAGAACAAAAACCATTGCAGAACATCTTCCGCAAGTCTCTGTTTCTGGAAGACACCTTTTTGCAGAAAAATTTCAGGCAGAAGAGGTCAGTCTTGGAGGACCTCCAGTAAGCCTTGCGTTGATAGAACCATACACCGACGTTTCTGCAACAGTATCTTTAATGGTCTTTGATGGGCTTTCTACGTGGTACAACTATAAAGCTGCAAGGTCAAATTATGCGGCAGAAGAATTAACCTGTAACTGGGAAAGATTTAAATTGGAAGAAGATATCAAAATAAAATTCTATCAGGTCATTGGTTCAAGGGACATGCTAGACGTTGCGGAACAAAATGTGCAGGTATTAGAGCAACATCTTCAGGATGCCAAAAACCAAGTTAAGGGTGGAGTCGCCATTAAATTTGATGAACTAAGGATAGGAGTTCAGTTGGAAGATGCAAAAACAGAACTGCTTTCAGCAAAAGATAATTTAGTGCTGGCAGAAGCAAAGCTGACACAGGCTCTTGGAATTGACAAACTTTCCGGATCTATTACAGGCAAAATGCCTCCAATATCCGACGACGCCATTGGCAAAGCTGATTTTACCCCAGCGGAACGGGATGATCATAAAGCGCAAGAACTTAGAGACAGGGGAGCATTATATTCATCGAGAGCTACTAAAGGGCAATGGTTCCCAAAGATAAATCTTTTCGCGACCAAGATGTGGTACAACGGTATGGTTTACGACACTTCTACTAGTCAAGCCTCAGGTTCCAAATTTAACAATGCTTATTGGTTAGGTGTTGTGCTTACGTGGAATTTATTCGATGGTGGAGCATCGCTAGCCAAGTCTACCATCGCTTCAGAACAAATAAAAAAATCTGACCAAGAATTAAGAGCTTTAAATCAGGCCATCCCTGTTGATATGGATTTTTGGAAGCGAAGACTTGTCCACAGTGCAGCCTCCTATCGTGCAGCATCAATATCTGTAGAAAAATCAGAGGAGTCAGTTCGTTTGGCTAGAAATGCGGTAACAGCAGGAATAAGGACAAATACAGATCTTTTAGATGCTGAAAGAGATCTATATACTTCAAAATTAAAAGTTGTTAAGGCACAATTAGAAGCAATCGAATCCGAAGCTAATTTAGAATTGGCTTTAGGTAAAAAATTAAATTTATTCTTATAGAACAGCTTGCACTTATCGGAAAAATCTTCTGGATCGTATGTTCGTATTAGTCGTGGCTACTCTTTTCGTAGGCGACTTGATCACAAATTTTACTTGTATCAGTGGTCAAGTAGTTTCCAGTGTTGACCCAAGTACCAGGATTTATATAGTAGGTAACCTCACCAAAGGCGAACATTGAGAACTTGGTAACCTGAAGAGCAACTCCACACACCGGTGTAATAGAGGCTGTATCGTAAACACAACCGCCAAACTGCTCCACGCCAGTTGCATCAACATATCCGTATTTGCCACCAACTGATAGCACACGATAGTAGGTCGCATTATCTTCACCGTCTGGATAACCCACCGATACTTTATCTACAGACAGGTAAGTAGTTAACCCTACACTCGGGAACACATAATCCAATTCGGTACCTGATTTAGCAGCTAGTGCCGTTCCAATATGATATGGTTCTGAATCGAACGGACCTGCAACCTGAGTACCCTTTAGGTTCAAAGCATACCATTTAGTCCCAAGCTTGACTGGAGCAATTGCAAAGGGATCTTCTCCAAAGGCTCTTACTTCATCATATTTAGGAGCTATAATTTCCTTGCCGTATTTATCTGCATATCCCCATTTCGCACCTATCCTAATAGCGATCTTGCCATCACTAAGAAGCTTTGCCTCATCATATTTAGCAATACCCTCTGTTCTACTTGTACCATAATAATCCGTGCTATAATGAAGAATACCAATTTTACCGTCCTGCTTGAACCAGAACAAAAAATCATTATTGGCTGGAGCGTCAAACTCATTTAGCTTCCCTATTGCATCATACTTTGGTTCTACAACTATACTGTTACCGCTGTCGGTTCTGGCTATACCAAACTTATTAGTTGTTTTACTCTTAATAAAGATCAAATAGTCGGTCTGAAGAGAATTCTTGTTCGTCATAAAGTAGCCAGGAAGGCTAGTAAAAAGTGTTTTGCCACTTGCATCAACATAATTAAAAACATCTTTAGAACCATCGTAAGGGTCATAAGGAGTCACTCGCTGCCTGGTTAAGGTTCCACAACAATCAGTCTGGACAGTTACAGTTGTTTGAGAAAAAGCAAGAGACGAGGACATTGCAATGCCAAGAATTACAAACATTTTGAACATAAAAGGCCTCCTGTAATTTTTACTATGTTTATATGGCCCTTATAGCACAAACCAGACTGCCCTGTGTTAAAATATTGTGAAATATATGCGACAAACAACTTGATAAAAACGGTGATTTCTGTTAAGTTACATTAATAATTGTTCACGGAGGGACACATGAAAAGATTAATATTGATCCTATTAGCTGTTTGCAGCGGAACCGTGTTTGCACAAAATGCACAGATAGTAATCAAGTATTTTATTGTTGGCGACAATTGTAAAATGAGCGCATGCCTTGCAGGTGCACATGCTGATACCTCAGAGTGCATAAGCGAGTTACTTATAGGCAGTGATAATTATGACGCTGCAGAGCAGAAGTTCAGTGATATATGCAATTCACGTTCTTCTAGTTTTGACCACAGCATAATGTTATCGAAGTGCCAGTGCCTTCCAGATAAAATAACGAACTCTCCGCACGACAACATGAAAACAGTCTCCTATGTAAACTGTAATAGTGCTCATATGTTTGAGCGTATTTACTCAGGTAATACCGCAACTTTGCTAAAAGAGCAGAAACTGGGAGCCTGCCCTGCACTTAAGTAAATAGTTCTGTTTTAGTTGGTATTTATTTTTTCTGCCAGACCGGATCTTCTTGTCACAGAACGAGTGCATGCAATCCTAAAAACTTCAGTAGGCGCAATTAGATGTGCACATTCTTTTGCTCTGGTAACAGCGGTATAGATCAGCTGTCTGGAAAGAATGCGATTGTCCTCTTGTGGCAGAACAATAAAGACCTTGTCAAACTCAGAGCCCTGTGACTTATGAACTGTTACAGCATAAGAGGTTTCATGTTCCGGCAATAGGGTCGGTATAAAATCTTTTATTTTTTCATGGGAGGCAAGTTTAAAGTACGCTTTACCTTTATATATTATTCCAGAATCACCATTGAACAGACCGTAACCAACATCATTCTTTGTTATCATTATGGGACGACCATTATACCATTCATTAAAAGTCGTATTTATTGTTCCTTCCTGTTCCAGAATGTGTTCCACCATTTTGTTTATCTCGTAAACTCCAAAGGGACCCTGCTTGACCGCACACAAGATCCTTAAACTCTCATAATAAGATAAAGCTTCCTCTGGAGAGGAGGCAGTGGAAATCTTTCCATAGATCCGGATAACGTCGGGCTTTATAGTCTCATATAGTTTTTTGACCGAGTCATGGTCGGAGTACAGTATCCCCTGTTCTTCAGTATACGTCTTAAACAACGACACTATCTGTTCAATAGGGGCAGCACTATTTATACTTTTACTTAATTCTCCAATGCCATGTTTCTTCTCAAAACGCCAGCTCTTAGTCAATACGGTGGTATTGTTCTTTAGTTTGTCGCAATTGCAAAGTTCATTCATCACAGAACCAGAATCTACAGAAAAGAGTTGGTCCTTATCTCCAATAATTATTACTTTGGTACAAGTTTTTGCCCAACTTATAAGTTTAGACATTATCGTCAGGTCTATCATTGAGGCCTCGTCCACCACCAAAATATCGAAGCCTATTTTTTCATCAAGTTTATTGCTGGAAGACAAGGGGTCAACAAACTGTCTTTCCGAAATTAACCTGTGTATTGTTTGTCCCTTAAGCCCAACTATCTTTTGCATCACCTTCTCGTCTATCAACTCCTCTTTATGGTTTTTTATAAAGCCCTTTTTTATTTGCTCTATGGAGCGGGTTATTGATTCACTTATTCTTGCAGAGGCTTTACCTGTTGGAGCACAAACAGCAATGTTGAGGTCATAGTTCCTACTAAAAAGTATATAAAGTAGTTTGGCTATGGTCGTAGTTTTTCCTGTTCCCGGACCTCCGGAAATTATTGAAAAGTTGTTCCTGATGGAATTCTCTACAGAAGCTTTTTGGCAATCATCGTCAAACAGTATCCCCAATAATCCTTTCTGTGCTTCGGTGATATCCATGCCAACATTATGGTTTATCATTTTTTTAATGGCATCTGCTAAGGTAGTTTCGTATTGCCAGTATTTTTGAAGATATAATCTGTTGTTCTCAATTATTAAAGGTTTGTAATCACCTCCGTTACCAACAACGTCAGAACCTTTTAGAATGGAGAGCCATTCGCTAACCTCAGTCAAGTCTGTACAACTATGTCCTTCGCATACGTGCTTGGAAGCCAATGCCGCAGGCATAAAAAGCGCCTTATCGTTGGCAAGTTCACATATAAACTCAGCGAATAGAGTATCCAAAGCTGTAAAGGTCGTATTATTGTCCATCTTCCACTCCGGTAAGATATTTTGTTAAGGCGTAGATGACATCCTTTTCTGGTCGGTTAAAAAATACTCCCTCTTTTTTATCGCTGCCGGAAATTCCTCTTAAGAACAAATAATATACTCCCCCAAAATCAGTTTCATAATTGTAACCACTTATCATTTTGCTAAGATATAAATTAAGCGCAACGGTATACAGCAAGTATTGCAAATTATAGTTATTCTGTTCCATTGACTTCGCAAGATTTTCACTTGAATAAGCCTCTCCTGAGTCTCCAAGATAATTCGTTTTCCAATCTAGAATGTAATATTTCCCATTATGTCTGAAGACCAGATCCATAAATCCCTTTATAAAGCCCTCGTCGTCTATATCAATATTTAGCCCAGCTATGCCCTTTATAAGGTCCTTATTTTTTAAGGCTGCCTTATTTAAAGAAAAACAGAACTCCATTTCTGAGATCCTTTGATCCCTTGAAATTTGTTTTAATTTGAGACCTTTGTCATCCAAGGCCTGCTCTAGGGTGTTATGTACCAGTTCTTTGACTGAGTCAGCATTCAGGTCCATTGTTTCCAATCGCACGTCCGCATTCTCAAAGTCCAGTTCTTCAAAGATACTATGGATTATAATACCTGTTCTTGCTCCCAGCGGCAATAATTGCTCTTGTTTTGGTGGTTGCTTAGTAGTTACTTCTTCATCAAAGTCTAAATACCTTTTGCGTTGATGCTCCTTGTGAGCAAGAGAGGTATAGCTATAGATGCTAAAACCTGGAGCAAGGTCCTTCTTGAAACTCTTTATTTTTTCTACAACAAGTTTAGGTGGTGCTAACTGGATCTTATGATCACTTACATCTTTAGCAGAAGCAATATGTACATAAGAAAAAAGTGTCTTCAGCGACTGTAAAATATAGCTGTCATCTAGGTTCCTAAAACTCTCCTCATCAAGGCCGTCATATAATATCTTTCCCAAGGCAGACCTATTGGAAGCTTTTATTTTTCCCCAATTTATATATGCTCTGCTTTTAGCTCTGGTTATGGCCACATACAGCAGTCGGGTATCTTCCGGCGTGGGGTCAATAAGTTCATTATCTTTGAACGTCCAGGCAAAGGGGATAAACACTATTGGGAATTCAAGCCCTTTACTTTTATGCACGGTCATTATGTTTACAACATCCTCTTCTGTTTCAAGCCTTACCATATATTCATCTGCTTCAAGACTAGGGTTCGAGAGCTTTGCATCAAGATATTTTAATACTGCCTGTGGAGTATATTCTTTTACTCCCAGATCTTTTAGGACAAGCTCAGCGATGTGCATTAGGTTAGTTATTTTTCTTAAGCCATTTTCTTTTCTTATTATCTTATTCTTGCAATAAGTGTTCACTATATGTGTGAACGCAGAAAAGAAGCCCTGTTTATTCCACTTCTCATGGTATTGCCTGAACCTCTCTACCCAAGTTAACCAAAGACCTTCATTTTTTTCTATTTCATCAAGGTTGTTAAAACCTATTATTTCTCCAAACAAGGCGGCTCTTATAAAGGCCGGATTCGACGGTACAGCCATTGCACGAGCCAGCAGAACAACATCAATAGCCTCTGGCTTTGTGAAAACATTCGAGTTGCTCCACGTAACACAAGGTATGCCTCTCTGGTCCAAAGCCCCTTTGATGCTGTCGGCCTGCTCATTAGTCCTCACCAGCACGGCGATCTCAGAAGGTTTTACTCCCTTTAACAGCCTCGCTATTTCGTTCGTCACTGAACCTATAACAGCAGCACGGGCCCCTTCACTCGCATTGCCTTTTTTGATTATTTGATATTTTGTGATAGTTTTATCTAAATGGATTGCTTCTAGCGGTTGATATAAGCAGACTATCTCCCCGCACATTTTTTCATCATCTTCTAATTTGTGCTTTAAATTTTTTGTATCAAACTTTAGATCAATTATTTCTGCACCTATCAGGTCCGAACATATTGGCTTTGTAGTAAAAAAATTATTTACGGCTTCAACCATTCCTGGGGCTGCCCTATAGTTGGTATCCAGCGTGTGTCTGTTGTGAGGCGGCAACGAGTTCGCTATCTTGTTATAAACGTCGACTTCCGCCCCTCTAAAAGCATAAATGGATTGTTTGGGATCTCCAATAAAGATCAGAGGAGACTCAGTCCCTTCAAAGATGCTCTTAAAAATGGCAACTTGCTTGCTATCTGTGTCCTGAAATTCATCTATCATTACAGCCTTGTATTTGCTGGATAAACTCTTTCTTAAGAACTCCAACGTTTTGGGATTGTCTACAGCCTTAAAAAGAGTATCTACGAGGTCGTCATAGGTAAGTATATTATCCTCTTCTTTTCTTTTTGCTATAAGCTCTTCTATCTTTTTTTGGCACTCTTCTGCTAAAAGCAATTCTCTTTGTTCATATAATTGTATCAGCTCCTCGGACAGTTCCCCATTATATTCACCCTCTAACTTTTCTATTTTTTGAGCCAATCCTATCTTGTCTAGTTTTCCGGCTTTTACTTGGTGATCAGGGTCCCTAGTGTTCAAAAAATGCTCAAAAGCAGGAGGCTTTGGCTGACTTTCTTCATGTATCTCTTTTCTTGTGAGGTCATTAAAGATCTCTTCCTCTATCTCATGTTGGTCCGTTACTATTGAAGGGTCAAAAGGTGCGTTGAGTTCAAAGGCATACTCTTTTATGGTTCGTTGGCAAAAACTATGAATAGTGAAGATAGGCGCTTCGTCCAGCCAGAGAAGAGCGTAATTCAATTTTTTAAGAACATCCTTTTTGTTTCCAATTGAATCTACTAGAGAGGTTAAGGTCGTATTCTCATGATCATACGTTTTATTTTTTAACACAGCTTCTGTATATTCGTATGCTATCCTTATAAAAGACCTTATCCTTGCTTTAAGTTCATGTGTAGCAGCTTTGGTGAACGTTACAGCTAAGATCTGATCTATGTTGATGGGTGGATCTTTTTCCAGTATCAGCTTAAGAACAATAAGTGCCATACTAAAGGTTTTACCGGTACCGGCACTAGCGTCTATAATATTTATTCCGCTCAAAAGGTCTTTATTTTGTATATTGAATTTGTTCATTTTGTTTTTTTCTTCTTTTTCTTGGAAACAAAAGAGTATTCCTGAATTGGTGCTTCTATCTTTTCCTGTAATTCAACAGTTTCACTATAGTAAGGGGACCCTTCTTCACTAAACAAGTATTTTGATTCTAAAAATCTCGCATAAGGCGTAAAACTAGACATTGGCTCAGGAACAAAAAGCAAGGGTTTATATAGTCCCTGTACATAGTAAGCAGCTAACTTTTTTAATTCGACCTCAGGAGTTTCCACAGGCGTATATTCCCATACCTGTTCCATCTCATCTGTATCTGTAATAAAGGATTTTTTACCTATTAAAAAGGTTCTCTTGTTATGCAGCAGGTGCAGCACCCAGCTATAGACAATGTCTTTGTTTTTAATAGACCCTGGCTTATAGTTTATTAAGATATCGTCGTAAACGTTATCCAGACTCCCTTTGATGTTTAGTATAAACCCCTCGCTTAGATTGAAGGTTAGATCTATCTCCGTTTGTTGCTTATTTTTTCCTTTAGTTAGAGCATTGGTCACACTCAACATATTGGATACTGTGCTATACATATTTACCATGTGCTCTTTGCCTCTATGCTCCAGAGGAATACAGCCTGCTGACTTAAGATACTTTTCCAGTCCGTCAAGGTTCACACCCTGTTCCAAAAGCCTTGCTATTATCAGATAATTGCTTAGATCATCCACGTCTGAGGAATGCAGCGGTTCGGCGTCCTTAACAGCATCTGTACTTTCGTAGAGTCTGATCTTGGCTACTTTTAATAAAAAATTCTTTATGGGATCTTTAAAAAAAGAAGCAAACTGCTGTGGTGTTAGAACTATTTTTTTATTTATTTCCTCTTTCGAAGTGGAAAAATCAGCCACTTTAACTTCTTGTTCGTTAGTAATAGCGTGCACAAGAGGATCGGTTGAATAGGTAACAAGAGTGGAACCCTCTTTAATATATTTGTTAGAAAAAGAATGCAGAGGGTACTCTGTTATCAGTTCTTTTTTGTCCAAGTTAAAACGCTTGGACGTATAATCTGCCAATTCATGAATGAGCAGCGATGGCTCCTGCGGTTTTGCATCATTTATGTTTTTACCGATATAACTTACATATAACTTCTTTCTTGCAGATAGCAATGATTCCAGAAAGAGATAAAGATCATTATCCCTGACTGACCTGTCCAAAAATTGTTTATCTGCTTTTAGTAGGTCAAATTGTATTGTGTTCACCTTTCTAGGAAAATCACCGTCGTTTAAACCTATCAGGGCAATCACTTTGGAAGGGATGCTCCTCATTGGTATCATAGAGCAGAACAGTACTTTGCCGTCTAAAAATACTCGGGAGCTTTTTTCTATACTAAAGGCCTCTTCCAAATAAAGCAGGATAGTTTGAAAATCCAAAGCGTCTTCAACTCCGGCTATTCTGGATTCAAGGTACAGGGCACCTATCTTTGCTCTAAGACCACTTGTATCTACGTCGGCATTGTTATCAGGAAAAAAGTCAGTTATCACCTTCGTTAATATCTCTACCCACTGAGGTATTGTCTTCTTCTGGTCCTTAAGCTTTGTTAACTCAGCAAGGGAATCCATAAAATTTATCAATGGTGCCAAGGCCGCTTGTGCTTCTGTTTGCCCAACATTTGGATCTGGAAAGATGCCCTTATAATCTCTGAACTGCTCCAGCTCCATGGCGTATCCCATGAGTAGTCTTCTTTTTAATTCGACCCAGGTGTTCTCTTTTAGGTCAAAGTCCAAAAAGTTCCTTCTGAACTTTTCATCTACTCCCCATCTGTACCCTGAATTCGACAGCCAATAACTTATGATCTCAAAAACTTCGTCTTCCATTTCGAATTTTATTCTTATTGGTGTGTTGTTAAGTATCTCCAGAATTTTGCTGAGCTCAAATCTGCTCATCGCTATTTTAAGAAGATCTATAAAAAGTTCTGTTTCCTGTATCTCTTTTATGAGGCTTCTATCCGTTATGCTATAAGGTATTTTAGAGTTACCAAATACAGCGTCAATTATTGGGGCATATTTATCTATATCGGGGGTCATTACGACCACCTCACTTGTTTGCAACGTTGGATCCTGATCAAAGGCCTCGAGCAGCTTGTCATAAAGAACTTCAACTTCCCTCATCTCGCTGTAACAGCTAACTATCTCTAGTGAATCCTTTATTTTTTTATTATCAAGAGCGGTTAGCTGTTGTTCAAGGTTCTCAATATCTGATTGGATCACTTGCAGGGCGGACTTTTTGTTTGTGTCAGCAGTTGATACGTCCGGATCTATGTTCGTTATATCTGCGTCACATTCCATTAGCGCCCTTAAAAAGTTCTTACCAACTTCTCCCATAGACGCTAAAAGTTCATTTCCCGTATCCAGTAGCAAAAGAGCATCATCGCTCATCTCCTTTAAAGCGAGCTTGGCTTTTTTCTTTTCAGAAATTAGGTGCTCCCAATATTGGTTTGAGGGAGTTAGCAGGTATAAGGTAGTTCTGGTCTTTTGGGCCAAAAGTTCAAAGAACCTTAAATGTTGAGGAGCAAGAGTTGTCACTCCAAAAATACTTACTTCTCCAAGCTTGTTCTGTATGTACTTTGGGTCTGCAGACGCTATTTTGTTAAATAACTCGCTGTACTCTTCTACAGGATCCTTATGTTCGGGATATTTTTGTTTGATCTGTCCCCATAGTTTTTTCTGCCATGTTTCGTGTTTTTCGTATTCTGTACCATTGAACTTGGCTATATTGTTATTCCAGTCTCTTATTAGTTGAGGACGATACATAAAATACTGGTCAAAGATATCTGCTATTTTACAGGATAACGACCAGGTCTTGTGCATTTTATTTGAGGTGTATTTTATTAGATCAGCGTCTACTTCTATATTGCTTATCAAGGTCTTAAAGATAGCCCACCGGAGGGTCGACGGCGAATATGGGTTGGAACTTTGTGCCATCCCGAACAGTTCCTTACCTGTGTAGTTTATGAACTCTCTGGGAGACAGATATGAAACGTTAGCAGAGATCTTATTCTGTCTGGCTACCTCAAGTTGTAGCCATTTGTTCATTCCTTCGGTTTGTACAATAGTAATGATGGGCCTAAGCGGATCTTTCCGGTAGCACATAGCTGCCGCAAACCTCTCCGCAAGCCGTTCTGTTTTAGTCGAATATAAGACTTTTAAGCTTTGCATAATCCTTAATCCGTATAGCATAAATTGGCTTTAAGGTCCAAAACATACCAGGAACTTACGACAGGTTCTGTCACCCGCTAGTTGGGGTTTTTAAGTTTACATAATCCGAGCTGTTATATAGAATATTATTTTTATGGAGGTGATAAATGAACCTTATGACCAGAACGGAGCTTAAGAAAAAAGCCTTAGACCAGTTAAAAGGAAATTGGACGCAAGCTGTATTGGTTTGTTTTGTGTTTGGCATTTTGATTGGGTGCGGAGGTAGCATGAGACTACTAATGCCAACTCTGCATTCGTTGCGTTTTAATATGCTTTCTTTCTTGTATGCAGGAACTCTAGCTTATGGCTTACATAAATATTTTCTTAACCTTAAGAGAAGGGAAACAAATTCTTTTGAAACTTTGTTCTCCGGGTTCAGTTCAATATATTGGAAAACGGTATTGTTGGGCGTACTGATGGGCATATTTGTTGTTTTATGGTCGTTGTTACTTGTCGTACCTGGGATAATAGCGATGATAAGATACTCTCAGGCTTGGTTCATTATGGCCGATGATCCTAAACTAACACCAACGGAAGCAATAGAAAAAAGTAAGCAGATGATGTACGGTCATAAATGGAGATACTTTGTTCTGTGCTTAAGTTTTATATGGTGGGTTTTACTATGTTGTATCACTGTTGGTATAGGTCTTTTATGGCTGGCACCATATATACAAACCACCGTCGCCAACTTCTATGATGAGCTGAAAAGTAATTAATAAGCCTTCTGATAATAATTTACTTGACATTAATGGTCTGTTTTCAATATAAGTATCAATATATACTTTATAAGAGGAAACCTCCCATTGAAGCCCTGCAAATATTTTGTTCTCACATGCGTTTTAATAAGTAGCCATTCCGTGTTTGCAATAGACACAGACCCTAGCAAAAGCTTTGTTCATAACTACTTAGGCATAGAAATGGATGGCGTAATAGAAACTGAATCAGCCAAGACCACTATATATAACAATCTGGATGAGCTCTCACTGCATATTACCAATGGAACCTCTTTGACCACTTCAGAAAAAATAATACAAGGGAGCAGCCTGGCAGACTTAGTAAAAGATTATGCAACGTCCCCAAAAAGCAATGCCCTTAAAATACTTAACGATATTAATACCGTACTTAATGACCCTCAAAAATTCGTGTTAGTGGATGCAGTAGAACAATTGTTCACTGCTCTTACACCAGTTGCAGACGGAAAATATAATTTTGATTGTGACACTACCAGCCTTGTTTACGTTGAGGTATTGCAAAAACTTTTTCTAGCGGAAAAAAAAGAACTTCCTGTGACCCTGCTATATTGCGATGGCATTTCCGGCTATGTGAACCACACAGTACTTAGATGGTACTTGGACAACAAAAAAGAAACATATTTTGAATGGGACGCCACTGAATCAGAAGGCAATTACGAAGTCAAAGATAAGGCCATACAAGATTACTATACCGACAAAAACGATTGCCAAGAAATAATCCCAGGCAGCGACTTTTTTTATGCAAAGGCCCTTTCCTACCAGGGAGAAGCAAGATCAACTAAAAAGGACTATGCGGGTGCTATAGCGGCCCTAACGACATCACTACAAACAAACCCAAGCGATGTTCTAGCCTATAGGAAGCTAGGCCTCGCAGAATATTTCGCTAAAGATTATGCTGCCTCCTTAGCCACCTTCAATAAAGCTATAGAATTAAGACCAGACATTATAGAAGATTATGAAGCTAGGGGAATGATAAAAAATGATATGGGTAATTACCAAAGTGCCATAATCGATTTTGAAAAAGCAATAACGCTATTCAAAAACATTTCCGCTATTTCTACTAACAACCCTACCCTGGTAAAAACTTTTAATACCAAATTTGCCACTCTTTATTCTTCCATCGCCTTGGCATATCAAAAGCTGGAAGATCCCATCAACGCTATACTGTATTACAATAAAGCAATTACCTCAGACCCTACCTACGCCACTGCTTATCGCAATCGCGCAATAATAGAATTTTCACAAAAAAAATATGATGAGGCTCAGGAAGATTACATTAATGAATTCACCTATGCACCAAGCAAGTCTACTGCCAAAACATGCACTGAATATTGTATCGCAGCCTATTGCAATACTCAGGAATACTCAAAAGCACTATCCTACTTCAATAAGATAATCTCAGTAGAAACCTCAACGGGGATGCTCTCCGCACAAACTTATACCTCACGTGGAATAACAAAGTATTACTTAGAGGATTATCTTGGTGCTACGGATGATTTTGGGTTGGCACTAAAAATAGACCCAACTTACGCTATAGCTTATTTTGACCGTTCAATAGTAGAGGTGACCAACAATGATTGCACCAACGCCGTACTAGATTGCAACAAGGCGATAGAGTTGAATTCCGATGTGTACACCTCCAAATGCACCTACATCACCGACAAGTGCAAATAGTAGGCCCTTAGGCGTTTAACCTGTCTAACTCATAGCAAAAATAGTTATAAATAGATCACAGGTAATGACGGACTAAACTTACAAGGGGGTTTGTATGAAAAAAGTTTTGCAGTTAAATATTCAGGCGGCATCTATTACATGCTTATGGGTTGGTACGCTGACGAAGGAACCCAGACCACTCCTAGCGTTACACAATTGGAGTACGATACCACCACAAACGACATTAAACTCAACAACGCCTATTTGGTCAATTACTCAGACTCAAGTTCTTACAATGTTCGTATCTATATTCGTGGTAATACAGCCTCACATCTTTTTAGCTTAAAACTTTTTAAGTACAGCGCTTCAATCCCCTCAATTTCTGGATACGGATATTCAGAAGGAACGGGTAAATACTATCTATTTAAAGTAGTTGATACTGAAGGGACTAAATATTTTTGTATCCCTTCTGATGCTACAGAAGATAGTTTAAAGGCAATGAATGACGCAGGGGACGCAACGCCTCCAGCTCTGTGTGCAGACCTAGCAACAGGGTTACCTACGAACTATAATATAGACGGCAGCGAGTCGCCAACAACTATATCTAAGTTCACTGGTACAGGAAGCTCTAAAATAGAACTTACTTGGCATTAAAATAACAAACTAGTTTAAATTAAACGTCGTCAACGAAGATTCAATTAACTGATGATATCGTTTCCAGGTTGATTCAAGAGTTGTTCCTGTAACAACATATGCCTTATCCCCTTTTATAGTTATCAGCTGTAGGAAGTGCAGATGATACTTCCCTTGTATGACGGTTGTACCTATCATCACAGCAGGCATTCCATTTACGATCAAGGGTTTATTCTCTACTGACTTATAGCCTTGAAAAAGGCTTGCCAGCTTAGCTTTTGAATCATTTATATAATCATTTAACTTAAATCCTCTAGAGGAATCTAACACCACATTAATATTTGTACTAAAGGTATTGGAGCCCTCAGTATCGATTTGGGTATTAAAAAAGGACACAACAGTACCCATGGCACCTGGTTCATTTACTAGCCACCCTTTTGGTGTATTGATCTTAAAACCATATTTAGCATTAACGTACGCTTTTTCTTCCAACTTGTTTGTGATCACTTTTTGCTTTAGATCAATATTCTTCCTATTTTCTGTTGGAAAGGAAAAATATTTTTTAATGAAGTCATCCGCTTGAGTAGAACCTAATTCTGAAGCTTTTTTTAGATCTATCAAGGCTCCTGTGCCGTCCTTGATGTAGCTTTTAGTTGCCCCTCTAAAAAAATAGGCTTCTGTATATTTTGGGTCCAATTCTATTGCTTTGTCGAGGTCTTGTATCGCTCCAGTATAGTCTTTTAACAGCACTTTTTCGCTTGCTCTTAAATCGTATAAAACAGCCTCTTTAGGATTTAACTCTATTGCTTTACTCAAGAGGCTAATACTTCCTGTGTGATCTCCTGCATTATGTTTGTTGCTAGCTTGCTGTACGTATTCTTCAACAGTTTGTTTGTGAGTTTGACACCCAAAAAAGAAAAACATTAGAACCATAATACCTAGAGTTTTTTGTTTCATTTTTTATTCTCCTTTAACTGGTCCATTTACAGGATTATACCAGCCAACTGAAACAAATACATTACATTCTTCTTTAGCGACTTTTATTTTGTACTTAGTGGACTATTTTTTGTTGAGTAGCTGCTGTAGCGCATTTCTTTCCTTGAGGTAAGTTGCGTTACCAGGAACCAGCTCGACGAGCTTACTAAAATCTCCAAGAGCCAGTGTCAGGTTGTTCAGATTTTCATAGGAAACGCCTCTGTTTAAATAAGCCATAATATTATTGGGGTCCAGCTCGATAACTTTACTATAGTCTTCTACGGCCTCTGTATATTCCTTCAACATAACAAAAACATGTCCCCTGTTTAAATAAGCTTCTATAGAGTTCGACTTCAACTGGATGCTTTTGTTAAAATCTATTAGGGCCTTTGAGTATTCTCCCTGTAAAACATATATAGTGCCCCTATAATTATAACTTTCTACGTTATCCGGGTTCAGCTCTATGTAGGTAGTAAAATCTATAAGGGCCTGTGCATAATTCTTCTGAGTATAATAGATCATCGCCCTATATGAATAAGCCTCAGCACTTGTTTTATCTAGCACAATACTTTTATTCAGATCAGCAAGGGCCTTTGTATAATCTTGCTGTTGCATATAAATGAACCCTCTGTATAAATAAGAGGAAGCGTAGGTTGGGTCTAGCTCTATAGCCTTGTTAAAATCAGCCAGAGCTTTTGTATAATTACCCTGATCTGAATAAATGACCCCCCTATTGTAATAGGCAGCTGTGTTTTCAGGATCAGCGTTAATGGCATCAGCAAAATCTGCCAAGGCTTGTGTATTGTTATTTCCTTGCGCCTGGTAATAGCGTCCTCTGGACAAGTAAGCCAAAGCAAATTTTGGATTGAGTTTGATAGCCTCATTAAGAGCTTCTAATACTTTAGAACTTTCTCCTCGTGTCTCAAGAATATTTGCCTCACTATAAGATAAATAAGCAGTTATTAGATTTTCATTAGTAAGTTCAAGAGAAGAAGTCGGGAAATATCCTACTGTTTTAAAGTCTGCTTCCGTCAATTCTCCGTTTTGCAGGGCTGTATTGTCCCAATTAAGATATGAACCATCTGCGAATCTCCACCTTATATGCATATGAGCTTTTATTCCATTTGATATTTCTCTTTTTTGTCTGGCGACCAAAGTTACAGGCTGACCAAAAGTATCTTTTAATATGGCGTAGTAGAGGAGGCTCCCTGTATAGCAATCCTTATGATACAAACCATCGGAGACATTAGGTGTTAATGTTGTGCTAAGCAATACCCATTTTGCTGTAGTTCTAAATTTTAAGTCCTTAAGTGTTTTATCGATTATCTTAAGCGCTGCACGAGCTGTAGCAGCATCTGCAATGACGTTCTTTGTTAAGGTTAATGCGAGGTTTTTTTGTGCTTCACTGATAACCTGATCTAACACTGTGTAATCGGCAGCAACCCCTGTTATTTTACTTTCTTGCTCTAAAACTCTATGTGCAAGAGTAACTCCTGTGTTTTGTGCATAACAAACGTTGAGTGACAGCAACATCCCAATTATCAAAATTTTGTTTTTCATTCCTTTAGCCTCTTGTTATTTTTAAAAAGTGAAATCAAACGCAAAAGAACAGATCGACCCCCTCAGAAAGCCCTGACACAACGCACATGATAGAGCTTGTTTTGCTTGTCGGCACTAATGCCACCACGATCAAAATCCTGATACCATGCGGTTCTAATACACTCAGAAGAACTCCAATAGAATTCGGGGGCAAAACCACCAATTTGAACTTTGTGTCGATATAGTTCATTCAACTCATTTGTAGATGGCAAATACCAGTCGCTGTAGCCATTTAAAGAAAGCTCGCCACAAATTCTGCCTGCTATATCTGGGGTACTAAAACTGGCCATAATATCAATTGTATTTTGTTTTCCTTTTCCTATTGCTTGCCTACCATTAGCTGCAGCTCCAGTTTTTTGTGTTTCATCATGACACCATGCTGCACCATTACTTTGATCGCTAGGCGCTGCTATCAAACCATGCGGTACATTTGGATCATAACCATGATCGTGAGGCCCTAAAATATAGGCCACAATACCACCTTTATAGCTATCACCAATACTCACAGAAGAGACTGTTACTCGTATCTTGTAATAAAGATATTCTGTATTTCCTATTGGTACTTTAATAATAAATAAATCGCCATTTCCGATAGTTTCCTCAGCGTAGTCTGCATCTGTTGCAAAACTTGCTTCAGTTGGAAGATCATCATCTCGTGTATACTTAACAATTTTTATCTTTGAACTTAACCTTATTACGTCAAGTAACGTTGCAAAAGTTAGATTCCCTTTTGTGTTAGCTGCGTCTTCGCTTATTGTCACAGCTCCTGCTTTTGCCTTCTCAAGTATTGTACCAGGTATGCCCATGTCTGGTACTGTTTCCCCTTTGATGAAAATATATGCTGCCGGACTTGTAAAGTTCAGCACGGCTGCGCTTGCAGAAGTTGCGCATACGATAAGAAGTACAACTGACAAGTTGAACAAGTTTCTACACATACCCTGTCTTAATGCAAGCTGTGTACCAGACCAGCATAAAACCTTAACTAGTTAATTTTGCTAACATAATTATAACAGGTCCTGTAGCCAATTTGTGCACTTGTATATATATTGTTCAATACTAGTTTACGGTTTCCAGACATTGCCACCCTGCAACATGTTCTTTCAAGTCTAGCTTCATTCTAGAGGACTTGTTGCTATAGCACGTCACAAATATTTTATTTACATCTCCATTGCTACGATCAAATAGTTCTAAAAATTTTTCTACAGCAGATTTTTTTGTGTCACCAGCAAGTTGGAAAAGGGGTTTGTTAAATTTGTCATCATTAAACCCCTTAACTCCAAATACAATCCATTTCTCAATTCTTTTTTGTAGAATATTTCCATCCAATTGCATATCCGGCGAGGTGCAGGAATTTTCATCAGCCCATACCCGTAAATAACTTGCAAGTTCTTGTATATTCATCAGACGAGGATCAATTCTCTTCTCTATTTCAGACATAAAACCTCCACAGCCTTTAAAGAATGACTACCTCACTAACTTTATTTTTGTGCGATAAAACTAGGCTAATTTTTTTGGGTTTGTGTTTCTTGATGACTTTGTTCGTTTCGTTATATGCAAGTTCAGGCGTGTTACATTGATCACTGATGTGAGCAAGAAAGATATATTTGGGTATCTTATTTGTTTTTTCAAGAATTTGATCTATTGCCTGTGCACACTTTTTGTTCGAAAGATGCGTATTTTGAATTCTAGTTTTTAGATAAGCCGGCCTATCTGACGCTATAAGCATTTCATGATCATAATTAGATTCTAAAATCATTATATCTGAATCAACAAAATGAGCTAGTACATGCTCACTAAAAACCCCTAAATCTGTAGCAATTGTTATTTTTTTAGTTGCAGATACACCTTTTGGCAAAATACAAAAACCACAGCAATGAGAATCAGCATCATGCTGTACGTCGAAATGCTTAATAACAAAACCAGGTGTTTCAAAAGGCTCTTTATCAAAAAGTTTTAACAGACCTTTGCTTTTAGCACTTTTTATAATGTGCCATTCTTCGTTTAATCTTGGTTTAGCTTGCTTATGGCAATAGATCGCTATGTCTTTTTCTGCAAACCGCTTTATGGCTGTACCACCTGCATGATCTATATGAGCGTGGGTAATAATTAGCGCGTCAATTTGAGGGAAAAAGCTACCAAACTTGGAGATATACTTGTCCATATAATTCAGCGTAAGACCGCAATCTACCATTATTGCCCTATCTCCACAGGTAACAAGTGTAGCATTCCCAGAGCTGGAGCTTGCAAGAACTCTAACTGTGATCCGGTTTGCGTTGTAAATCATATTAAGTTTTGTATATCAATTCCTTGTGGCAGACAATCAAATTACCTTTAAAGTCACTTCTTCCCGAAACAATCCGTAATATCAAAATACCAGTCTTCCAGCTGTACTATGGTTTTGCCATCTTTTTTGAATCTTTCGTATTAAAGTGGAAAACAGTTTAGGGCCTTCGAAAAAAGCTAATAATACTAACCAGATATAAGAGTGCATTTCCTACGAGCCGTATGTATATT
>Ga0073936_10003661_pt1 | contig 21815 bp, 15 predicted proteins | sample AliMusrvi5mmetaG_FD_87041 | JGI IMG/M metagenome (GOLD analysis project Ga0073936, IMG submission 87041) | Freshwater lake bacterial and archeal communities from Alinen Mustajarvi, Finland, to study Microbial Dark Matter (Phase II) - Alinen... | ecosystem: Environmental > Aquatic > Freshwater >... | reverse complement strand
GGGCGCGCCGGGCGCAAGATCGATGAAATCCAGGCGCAGTTCGACGTCCACCAACACCGGCGGCTTTTCGCCTTTCATGTGGGCGACGGTGCGGCGGAGCAACTGGCAGTACAAGCCGAACCCGATGGCCGCAATGTGGCCGCTCTGCGCCGCGCCGAGCAGGTTGCCCGCGCCGCGAATCTCCAGGTCGCGCAGCGCCAGCCCGAACCCCGCGCCGAGATCGCTGTGCTTCTGCACGGCCGCGAGCCGCCGCCGCCCGTCCTCGTCCACGTGTCCCTGATCCGGCAGCAGCAGGTAGGCGAAGGCCTTGTGCGAGGAGCGGCCGACGCGCCCGCGGAGTTGGTAGAGGTCCGCGAGGCCGAAGCGGTCGGCGCGGTGGATGACGATCGTGTTGGCGCGCGGGATGTCGAGGCCGCTTTCGACGATGGTGGTGCAGAGCAGCACGTCGCAGGCGCCGCTCTCGAAATCGCGCATGATGCGGGCAAGCTGACCGGATGACATCTGGCCGTGCGCCACGGCGATCCGAGCCTCAGGTACGAGCCGCGTCAGGCGCGCGCGCATCAGGTCGATGGTGAGCACACGGTTGTAGAGAAAATAGACCTGCCCCTCGCGGTTGAGTACCTGGAGGATGGCGCCGCGGAGCACGGCGTCGGTGTCGCGGGCGATGCGCGTCTCCACGGCCAGGCGCTCCTGCGGCGGCGTCTGCAGCAGGCTCATGTCGCGGGTGCCGGTCATGCTCTGGTAGAGCGTGCGCGGGATCGGCGTGGCCGTGAGCGTGAGCACGTCCACCAGTTGCCGCACCTGCTTGAGGTACTCCTTGTGCGCCACGCCGAAGCGCTGTTCCTCGTCGATCACCAGCAGTCCGAGATCCTGGAAAACCACGCCTGGCTGCAGCAGCGCATGCGTGCCGATCACGATGTCCACGGCGCCGGAGGCAAGCGCCTCCAGCACGCGCCCGCGCTCGCCTGCGGTGCGAAAGCGGCTCAGTACCTCGATGCGGACCGGATAGGCGGCCATGCGTTCGCGGAACGATTCGTAATGCTGTTCCGCCAGCACCGTGGTGGGGACGAGCACCGCCACCTGCTTGCCGTTCATCACGGCGATGAACGCCGCGCGCATCGCGATCTCGGTCTTGCCGTACCCCGCGTCGCCGCAGACCAGGCGGTCCATGGGGCGGCGCGACTCCATGTCCGCCTTCACCTCGGCGATCACCTTCTCCTGGTCCGCGGTCTCCTGGTAGGGGAACGCGGCCTCGAACGCGTGCATCCAGGACGGGTCGGTCCGGAACGCGAACCCCGGCTTGAGCTGCCGGCGCGCCAGGGTTTCGAGCAGCGACGCCGCCAGATCGCGGATGGCGCGCTCGGCTTCGGCCTTCTCGCGCAGCCAGCGCTTGCCGCCCAGCCGGTGCAGCGGCGGGGCCTGCCCGGCCACGCTGACGTAGCGGCTGAGCAGATGGCTGTGCGCGACCGGCACGTGCAGGCGCGCGCCATCGGCGTATTCGAGCGTCAACACCTCGGTGCGCCGGCCATCCATCTCGATCTCGGTGGTGCCGGCATAACGGCCGACGCCGTGATCGATGTGCACGACCAGGTCGCCGGGCTCCAGTTCGGTGAGCGATTCGATGCGCGTGCCGCGCGCCGCCGTGGCGGCCGGCAGGTAGCGGCGGCCGGATTGCTTGCGCACGGCGTAGAGATCGGGCTGCGCGGCGACCACCAGTCGGGCGGCCGGCAGCACGAAGCCGCCGGAGAGCCGCGCATGCACCACGCGTACGGGCGCGTCCGCCCCGAGCTCACGGCCGATCTGCTCGCAGGCGCCGGCGGTATCCATGCAGAGCGCTACGGTTTCGCCGGACGCGCCGCGGCGCGCGAGGTCCGCCAGCAGGCGCTGGCGCGCGGCGCCGATCACATCCGGATGGTGCCAGTCGCCGAGGTCCGCGAGTCCGGGGAGCGCCGCGATTTCCAGCGGCAGCGACGGCGTGGCCGGCGGCGGCGGGTCGCCGCAGAAGAGTTCGAGCACCGGATGGCGCGCGGCGAGTTTCACCTGCAACTTGTCCCAAGCAAGTCGCGCAGGTTCCGGAATCGTGTTGCCGCCGGCTGCATCGGGGCAAGGTAGGGCGGGTCCGCCGGACCCGCCGCCAGGCTGCATCGCTGCGGCGAGTTCGCTCGCCGCAGCAGGATCCGGCGGGTCCGGCGGCCCTGCCCTACCTTTGCGGCGGCACGCCTCCGGAAACTGTTCCGCGAACTGCCGCAGCCGGTCATGGTCGAGCCAGACGACGATGGTATCCGGCGGCAATAGATCGACCAGGAAGGTTGACGGGAGCGTGGCGGTCTCGCACGGCGGCAGCCAGATCCCCGCGCATTTTTCGACCGAGCATTGCGTGCCGGGGTCGAACGTGCGGAGCGATTCCAGCGCGGCGCCGAAGAACTCCGCGCGCAGCGGCAGGGGCGCGGTCAGCGGCCAGACATCCAGCAGACCGCCGCGCACGGCCAGTTCGCCCTTGGCGGAGACCGCGGCCACGCGGTCATAACCGCCGGCCACCAGCCGCGTCAGCAAATCCTCGAAAACATATTCGGCGCCGACCTGGAGATGGATGGAGGCGTTTTCGATGGCAGCCGGGTCCGGCACCGGCTGCTGGAGCGCGTGGACGCAGGTCGCGAGGAGCGCGGGTGGAAGGTGGATGGTGGAGGGTGGAAGGGGAGAGACATTTGCGCCGCATTCCGAATTCTGAATTCTGAATACTGAATTCTCGCCACGCAGGCACAACGTGCGAAGCGTGGCGAAGCGCACACCGGCGAGTTCGGGGTCGGACGCTTGGCTGTCGCCTTCGAGCGCGGGAAAAAAGAGCGGTTCGACGCCGGCCTCGCGGGCAAAGGCCAGCAGGTCGGCGTGAAACGCTTCGAGATCGGCCGGTCCGGGAACCACGGCCAGCACGGTGGCGTGCGGATGCAGGCGTCCGAGCGCCAGCGCAGTCAGCGCGGCCGCGGCGCCGGGAAGCTGCGGTGCAGCCAGGCGCGGCGCGTTTGCCGACGGGATGGCGGCGCGCAGCGCTTCGACAAAGCAGTCCGGAATGGATGTGGTAGGCGGAGGCACGAGGAAGACTGTAGGCTGCAGAGGTTAAGACTGTAAGCGAAAGTGACAAGTAATAGAATATAGGATGAATGTGGCAAGATGGAATGGCGGATTTCAATCCCGTTGACAGCGCTGCGGCCTGCTGTGGCGGCGCGAGGCGTGCGAATGCGTGATCACGCAGGCGGACCTGCGGCGCAGCCCGCGGTGTTCCTGATCAACTCCGGTTACTTCACCGAGGCCTTGGAGCGGGTTTCCTGGAGGCCGATGGACGCCTTGCGTTGTTCGAGGATGGATTGCGACATTTCGATGACTTCCGCCGCTTCTTTGGGTGACATCGTGCCGATGGTCACCATGTCTTGCGGCCGGATCGTGTTCCAGACGAAGGTCAACCCCTGGAATGGGCGCAGGTGGCCTGCCGCCAGCGGTTTGATGGTCATCACCGGTTTTTTGGCCTCCTGGATCACGCGACAGGTCCAGTCGACCTCCAGTTGCATCAGGAACCCGTGGGAATTGTAGATCGAGATATAGGTCTCCACGTCCAGCCCGGAGCTGTCCGCATAGACGATCGCCTCGGGCATGTGCGTGCTGAGTCCCGGGATCATGCTGTGCTGACGGATCAGCCGGCAGACCGGATCCATCTGCCGGACAACCCGCTTGCACCGGTCCACCATGGCGTCTGTTGTGGACTGGTGCGGCATGCAGAAGGTCGCTCCCAACTGCTGCTGTTGCGCGACGACCTTTTCAACTTCTCCGAGGTCGAAGCCGTTTTCCGGTGTGCCGGGATTGACCGGCAAGGCCGGGGTGCTGACGATGATGGCCTTGACGCCGGTCCGATCCTCAGCTTCCCGGATCGCTTCCGCCAGGGGAGGATGCGCGATCTGTCCCATCACGGTATCCACGCCGTTGCGGAAGAAGACTTCCAGGATCTCGGCGATTCTCCTGCGTTCGGCAATATTCTCCTTGATGTAATCGTCCTTGGCCTTGGTGCTGTGGCTCCAGCCAAGGAACCAGTTGGTGCCGACGATCATTCGCGATACCGACACGCCGCCCACAGTTGTTCTCGGAAACTTCTCCATGCAGCCCCCTTTTGCCAATCCGCGAGCGATACCGCCGGTGTTTGGCTTCTGCGCATAAAAACATGATGCATGCGATTGACCATGCGCGTCAATTTCATAAATACGGGGTTCGAATGCCACCGCGTCGGTTGACTGTTGCACGCAAGATTATGAATGGCACAATAATCTGCCGCCGCGGGACGTTTTATACCACAAAGGCAGAAACCTTTCCGTTTTGTTGTGGAGCGAGACGGAGCAGGTGTTGTTTGGCTGGCAAGGAGGCCATCCGATGCGAACCATACCGACGTTTCTCCAGATGGGTTTTGCCGCCACGTGTCTCGTCGCCGCGCTGGCATCCGTTGCCGCCACGAGTTCCAGCACCGAGACCAAGGTGTTGCAGAAGACATACGTGTTCAAGGCCGAGGAGTTCGTTTTCACCGGCACGGTGATCACCAACGACTTGAACGCCAAGACGATTTCGATCAATGGGCACCGGCCGCTCGGCCGGGAAACGGTCGAGAAATTCGTGACGCGCGGCACAGTCAGCAAGGAAGGGAAGAAGCCGCCGGTGAAGGATGCCGTGCAGGTTTTCCAGGCGGATTCCTTCTGCCGCGTTGCGCTGACCAACCGACCTACGGCCCGTCTGGCGGACGTGCAGGGCGGCGATCTGGTGGATGTGGAGTTTCGAAAGATAGACGCGGGCACAAATGACATCATGGTCGCCAGTCTCATTCGAACAGCGGAGAAACATCCGTACGACCCGGCTCCGGCTAAGACGCAGTCAAAGAAGAAATAGAGACAGGCAGATCGCAGCGGTGGCGGAAAAGAAAAAGGCGCCGTCGGGGATGCGTTACGCCTCGCCTCAACTGTGCCGGCGCTGGTGGGATGGCGGAATCTTGAGGATGATGCGGTACTTGGCCACGGTGCGGCGGGCCACGTGGATGCCGGCTTGTTCGAGCTTCTCCTGAATGGCCTGGTCGGAGAGCGGATCGGTTGGCAGTTCTTCCGCCACCAGCTTGGAAATGCGGTCCTGCACGGTCTTGTTGGAGACCGACGCCCCGTCGGAGGTGCGCAGGCCGGGCGTGAAGAAGAATTTCATCTCGAAGACGCCGCGCGGCGTGGTCATGTATTTATTGGCCACGGTGCGGCTGACGGTGGTTTCATGCACGCCGACCTTGGCGGCGACCTCGGCCATGGTCATGGGACGCAGGAAGGCGATCCCCTGGTCGAGGAAATCCTGCTGCGCGTCGACGATTTCCGTGGCGATGCGCTGGATGGTGCGCTGGCGCTGGTGGATGCTCTTGATCAGGAAGGCGCCGGCGCGGATGCGTTCGCGGATGTAGGATTTCACCTCCGCGGTCGTGCCGGGGTCCTGCAGGAGCTGGCGGTAGTGCGCGCTGATGCGGATGTGCGGGAGCTGGTCGTCGTCCAGGAGCACCGTGTAGCGGCCGTTGATGCGCTTGACCACGACCTCGGGCGTCACATACTCGGAGAGTTCGGGCGCGAAGATGCGGCCGGGGCGCGGATCAAGGGCGCGAATGAATTTTTCGGCTTCCTGCACCTCTTCGGGCGAGGCGTCCAGCGCCTTGGCGATGTTCTTGTGCCGGCGGGCCGCCAGGTCGTCGAGGTGTCGCTCGACGATGCGGCGGGCGAGGCGCACCTGCGGGGAGCCTCCCAGCGACTCCAATTGCAGCAGCAGACATTCGCGCACGTCGCGCGCGCCCACGCCGGTGGGATGGAATTCCTGGATGACGGAAAGGATGTCGTGGAGGTGATGGGAATTGCACCCCATCTGGACGGCCAGTTCCTCCAGATTGCCGATGAAATAGCCGTCTTCATTGACGTTGCCGATGAGCGTCTCGGCGAATTGCTTGTCCGCGTCGGACAGCGCCGTCAGCGTAAGTTGCTCGAGCAGGTGGTCCTGCAGCGACACCGGCTGTTTCACCGAATCCAGCAGGAACTGGTGGCGTTCCTCCGCTTCTTCCGAATGCGGGGCGTTTTCGATTCCTTGGAGAAAATAGTCGCGCCATTCCTCATCGAGCTTGGCGAGGGCGTCGATGTCCTTGTTCTTGTCGAAATCGAGGGGTGCGGCGTCCTCTTCGACCGTGGTTGCGGCCGGCTGCTCGGCGTCCACGGAGACTTCGTGCGGATCGGTGACATCCTCGATGGTCGGATTGGACTCCATCTCCTCCTGGATGACGGCACGCAGTTCCAGCATCGGCAGTTGGAGCATTTCCAACGACTGGCGCAACTGGGGCGCCAGGATCATCATCTGCCGCTGCTGCTGAAGGAGCGCTAGGGAGGGTCCGGCCATGATTGAACCGCAGATTGACGAAGATCAACCCACTTGCCTTTTCAGGTTTGGAAATCAATGGAACGATACTGCGGTGGCGACATCATCGCAAGGCGGAAACTGAATTCTGGAACGGATTATGCTAAGAGCCTGTAGCCCTTTGGCCGTCCCGTTATGAAATACGGCGCAGTTGCGGCGCACGTGTAGCGGCGCGTGTGTCACGCGCCGCCGGCGGCTGGCACAGCTGCCGCTACACGCAACTATTTTTGCGTGTGCAGAAAAATATAGGCCACGAACACCGCATACAGCGGACCGCCCACCAGCAGGACATAGGGGTTGAGCGATTGCTTTACCCGGATCCAGGCCAGCACCAGGCCTGCGCCGAACAACGCCAGGCCCGCCGAGACCATCGGCGCGCCGCGCAGATCCCACGGCGTGAAGAGCAGTCCGAAGACCACGGGGAAACTGCTCTGGAACACCATGGCGCCCGTGATGTTGCCCATGGCCAGCGTGTCCTTGCGCTGTCCGGTCCAGATCACGGAGTTCAGCTTTTCGGGCAGTTCCGTGGCAATCGGCGTGACGATCATCGAGAGGATCAGCGGGGACATCGCCAGCGCGAGCGACAGCCTGCCCACGTACCGCACGAACAGGTCCGCGCCCCAGACCATGAGGGCCAGCGACGCCAGCACCTGCGCGGCGATCAGAAACGTATGATTTCCCGTCCGCAGCAGGCGCGCCAGGTGGAGCGGATCGAGTTCCCCGTGCTGGAGTCCCTCCGCCAGGATGGTCCGCCGCACGTACCAGACGTAGGAGAGCAGCAACGCGATGGCCACCAGCAACCGGAGCGGGTAGAACCCGTGGGCGAAGGTCGTGAGCACCGCCGCGCCGTACAGGAAAAGAAAGAAGGACAGGTCCCGTCCGACGACCCGGATATCCGTGTGCATCGTGAGTTTGCGCCTGCCGATGGCGGCGTAGGCCAGGACTGCCAATCCGGTTACGAAGAAGGCCAGCGTGGCGAGCATGAACGGCGCCCCGGCAATGGCGCCGATGCCCACCTGCATCGCATTCGGATCGGCGTGGTAGACGAGGACTGCAATGACCGGGATGATCGTCTCGGGCAGGGCGGTCCCCACGGCGGCGAGGACGCTGCCGGTCGCGCCCTGATGCATCTTGAGGCGGGCGCCAAGAAGCTCAATCCCGTTGGTAAAGGCAAAACTCGCCAACAGAATCAGCCCCAGGCTGATCACCAGCATGATTACGTCAACCAGCATGCATCATCATCCTTTTCACGGTTGGGCGCGGGCAACGGTTGCCGGCGCCGTACTGCTGGCGTTGCGCCAGCGCGGCGCATGAACGAAGGCCAGATCGCCGAGCGTGCAGCGCAGGTTTCTGGCGACTACCGGACATTTGGCCTTGAGCAGGTAGAACAAGCCGGGATGCGGATCGTCGCACAGCGTCTCGAAGTGGCCGTGCCCCTTGACGATGACGGCGTCGGCGGCCCGATAGATGGCGCGAAATTCGTCCGATACGCGGGTCCAGTCGATGCCGATGCTGGCCGCGCCGGTCTCGATCACATTGCAGATCTTGGTCAGGCCGGCGACGCGCGCGTCCTCGATGGTGGCATCGTTGATGATCGGTCCCGATTTCACGGCCACCGTGACGGTGACGCCGAACCGCTGGATGCGGTCCACGGCCAGCGTGTCGAAGACAATCTCGCCGGCGTTATCCGCGACATACAGCACGCGGGCGCCGCGCTTCAGGAACGTGCGCAGCACGGAAGTGTCGTTGCTGGCGAGGGGTTTCTGCAGCAACCGCATCAGCTCCTTCTGGATGTCCTTTTGGTGGCCGACGCCGGCGTCGATGACATTTCCGGCCGCGGCGGCCTGCAACGCCTTGGCGAGCGGGTCATGGGATTGCGTGATGCGATCGCGCACGTCCATCGCGAATTTGGCCGCCAGCGCGTTGGTCGCTTTTTTCATGGCCTGGTAAGGGTCTGCCACGCCCGTGATGCGCGTGATGGTGGCATAGACCGGCTCGGAAAAATACGCGGGCGTGACAGACATGTCGGCCTGCGCCATGTGGGCCATGACTTCGCGCAGCACGGCCATCTGCTGCGTCTCATCGGCGCCGGCGCTTTTGAGCGTGTTGACGGTCTGCCGCAGCAGGCAGGGAAAGCATTCGGGTGCGACGTGCATGACGGGGGATACTATAGCCGTTACGAGGATCAGATGGAAACCCGTTCCCCATGCGCCGGCACAACCACGCGCTGGCTGGGGTATTTGATCTGCACGTAATCCGCGAAATCCTGCACATTGGCCGAGTTTCGTGCGAACATCTCGTAGTGCGCGGGGATCACGACGCCGGGACGGAGGTCTCCCGCCAGGTCGGCGGCCTCCTGATAGGTCATGTTGCCGATCAGGTGGGACGAAAGGCGGCGGGCATCGCGGCCGTTGATCGGCAGGATGAAGAGGTTGAACGGCTTGGTGCGCAGCAGGGCGTGGATGCCTTCATAGAGACAGCAGTCGCCGGCGTGGTAGAGGCGGAAGCTTTTGCCTTCAACGATGTACCCAAGGTGCGGGTAGAGGCCGGTGGATTCGTCGCGATCCAGAAATTCGTGCGCCGCGGGGATGGCGGTCACGGTCACGTCCTTGACCTTTACCGTCATGCCAAGGTCCAGCCCGGCCACGCGCGTCGGCGGCAGGTTGAGGTCGGCAGCCACGCGCGTGCGCAGCAGTTCCGGCGCGACGAAGAGCGCCTGCGGTGACGCGAGCGACATCCCTGGCCACGACGGGCGGTCGATGTGGTCGCTGCGGGCGTGCGTGCGCAGGAAAAGGTTGGCGTTGACGCATGGCGCCGGCGACAGCAACGGGGCCACCTGCCGCCCATGATGCACGGAGAGGAAGACGTCGATGTAAACGACGGTAGCGCCCAGCTTGACGATGAAGCTGTGCTGCCCCAGCCACCAGAGGGCGCAGCCGCCCGCGGGGACGACGCAGGTGTCAATGTCGCGGATGAGATCCGGTCCGGTTTGCATGGCGAAGATTGTCGGCAAACGCGGGCGGATGTCCACAGAAAAGGGAGTTCGCGCGTAATGGGTCAGTTACAGGGGGCGGCCCCGGCGGGCTTGCCCCGCCGGACCGAAAGTTCTGGAGAAAAGGCGTGCAATCCGCTTTTTCTCCAGAACTTCTTCACCCGCGGCGCAAGGCCGCGGGGGTCGCCGCCCCCCGTAACTGGTCCCAGCGTGATGCGTGAGAGTTGGCCCGGGCGCTCCGCGCACGGGCATTGACTTCGTTGTGCTCTTTCTGCACTTGCCCGCGCGGCGGAACGCGCGGGCCACCTCTTATTTGGACAGGCGGGCGAAACGCAGACAAGTCCTGTTCGAGGGTGATCGGGCCGCGCTCGTTTGCAGTTCTACCGCTCGAACAGGGCGCGAGGTAAACCGCTCTGCCGGATGATGGACTGGAGCGTTCTAATCTTAGGCATAGGCAGCCTCGAAGCGGGTCACAAACACATCATGATGAAGGCGATCCTCAATCTCCATCGGATTGGCGCATTCCAGAAATAGTTCGACCGCTTCGCGAAGATTGGCCACGGCCTCTTCGACGCTTGTTCCCTGGCTGGCCACATCCAATTCGGGACACAACGCCACAAATCCTGCGCCCTCTTTTTCCAGCACTGCAGTAAATGTTCCCTGTTTCATAAACAGCCTCTCTTCTAACACAACGGTAGTATGACACTGGGGCGCAGGGGCTTCAAGCGGTATTCGGGCGTGACGGAACGGACCGCGGCGGGTAATGTATCCGCGTTGTTTTGCCAAGTCGAGGGAAGCGCCTGCGCGACGGCTTTGGCGGCGCTTCGACAGACTTTCGGTGCGTGCAGCCGTTCGACAGGCTCACGGTGAAGCGCCCGCGCCCTACCTGTGTTTGCGGGTTCCAAACAGCTTTGAGGACAACATGAGCAACGAACAGACTTTCACGGTTGGCCGCACCGAGGCGGAACTGGCGCAATGGCTGAAGGCGGGATTTTGCGCCGCGTTTGGCGAGGCGTGCAAGGACCTGGCGATCCGCGTGACACCTGCCACGGACCCGGCTTTCGGCGATTTCCAGTGCAATGTCGCCATGTCGGTGGCGAAGGCCCTGCGCAAGGCGCCGCGCGCCATTGCCTAAGCGGCGTCCAAGGCGCTGCCGCTTTCCGAGGCGCTGGCCAAGGTCGAAGTCGCAGGTCCGGGGTTCATCAACCTCACGCTCAACCCGGCCTGGCTGGCGCGGCAGGTGGCGGAACAGGCGGCGCTGCCGCACAACGGCCTGCCACAGCCGGGCGCAGGGAAGACCGTGGTGGTCGATTACTCCAGCCCCAACGTCGCCAAGCCGATGCACATCGGCCACATCCGCTCGACCATCATCGGCAACGCCATCGACCGCATGTACCGCGCGCTCGGTTACCGCGTGATCGCGGACAATCATCTCGGCGACTGGGGAACGCAGTTCGGCATCATCATCAAGGGGTTCCGCGCGTTTGCCGATCAGGCAAAACTGGCCACGGAACCGGTGGAGGAATTGGAGCGGGTCTACGTCAGGAGCTACGAGCAGTCCAAGGCCGATCCGGCCTGGCTCGACGGTTGCCGCCAGGAACTGGTGAAGCTGCAGCAGGGCGATCCCGAGAACCTTGCGCTCTGGAAGCGTTTCATCGACCTCAGCATGGCGGAGTTCAACCGCATCTACAAACGCCTGGATGTCGCATTCGACCGCTTCCATGGCGAGAGCCACTACAACGACATGCTCCCCGGCGTGGTGAAGCAACTGGAGGCGACCGGCCTCGCGAAGGAGAGCGACGGCGCGACGGTCGTGTTCCTGGAAGACGAGGGGCTTCCCGTCTGCATCGTGCGCAAGAAAGACGGCGGGTTCAACTACGCCACCAGCGATCTCGCCACGGTGCAGAGCCGCGTGGCGGAATTCAGTCCCGAGCGGATTGTGTACGTCACGGACGAACGGCAGCAGGACCACTTCAAGCAGTTCTTCACGATCAGCCGCAAGCTGGGGGTCGCCACGCGCCTCGACCACGTCTGGTTCGGGCTGATGCGCCTGCCCGAGGGGACGTTCTCGACGCGACAGGGGAACGTGATCAAGCTCGAGGCGCTGCTGGACGAGGCCGAATCCCGCGCGCGGGCGATCATCCAGGCATCGAGTCCGGAGATGCCCGAGGCCGAGCAGCGCGAACTGGCCAAGGCCATTGGTATAGGCGCGGTGAAGTACGCGGACCTCAGTCACGATCCGCGCACCATGATCGTCTTCACGTGGGACCGCGCGCTGGCGCTGGACGGCAATTCGGGACCGTACCTGCAATACGCCCACGCCCGCATCTGCAGCCTGCTCGACAAGCACGCCGCGCAGTTTCCGGGCGAGGATTTCGCTGCGGCGGAACTGCTGCTGGCCGATCCGGCGGAGCGCCAGTTGGCGCTGCAGATCCTGCAATTTCCGGTGGCGGTGGTGCGCGCGGCCGAGGCCTATAAGCCGAGCATCCTGGCGGAATACCTGTTCGATCTGTCGCAGGCCTACAGCAGTTTCTACCAGCGCCTGTCCGTGCTCAAGGCGGAGACGCCGGCGCAGCGCCTGAGCCGCGCGCGCCTCTGCGCGCTGGTGGCGGTGGTGCTGCGCGAGGGGCTGGGGCTGCTGGGGATCCGGACGCCGAGAAGAATCTGAGGAAAAGGCTGTTAGGCTGAAGGCTGTTAGACTGTTAGGTTGAAAATGAATGCGTTACGCGGTGACGCACGCACCCAATGGAGACATTTCAGAATCTCGTAACGTCGTGGCTGCCAAACCTAACAGCCTAACAGCCTTCAGCCTAATTTCCTTTTCAGGTTCAGCCTTAACCCCTTCCCAACATGACCAACGAACCTTCCATCCTGCAACGCCTCTGGCGGAACACCGGCACGCGCCTGTGCCTGCTGACCGTGGCGCTCTATACGCTCGCCGCGGTCTGGGGCGAGGGCGCGCGTGGGTACGCCCGCATGCAGGACCGTGTGCCGTCGTACAACGCGGTGCACGAGAACCAGCGCTACCTGCCGCCGGCGCCGGTGCGCTGGTTCACAGGCGAGGGGCGGGCGGCGCAGGTCGGGCCGTGGGCGTATCCGCTTGGCAGCGACAACCTTGGCCGCGACGTGCTGGAGCGTCTGGTGCAGGGCGCGCGCATCGCCTTTCACGTCGGCATCATGACCACGCTCATCGCGCTGCCGCTCGGCGTGCTGCTCGGCTGCCTGGGCGGTTATTTCGGAGGACGCACGGACAGCCTCGTGGTCTGGCTCTGCGCGACCGTGGCCTCCATGCCCGGGCTCCTGTTCATCCTGGCCGTGGCCATGGTGGTGGGACAGGGACTCGCGGGCGTTTATTTCGGGATCGGCCTGACGACCTGGGTGGGAGTCTGCCGCAACGTGCGCGCGGAAGTGATGCGCCATCGTGAACGCGCATACGTGCAGGCCGCGCGTGTGCTGGGATACAGCCATCTGCGCACCTTGTTCCGTCACATCCTGCCGAACGTGATGCACATCGTGCTGATCGCGTTCTCGATCCGGTTTCCGGCGGCCGTGGCGACCGAGGTGTTCGTGAGTTTCCTCGGGATCGGCGTGCAGGGCGAGCCGTCGTGGGGCGTGATGATCAACGAGGCGCGCGTGCGCCTCTGGCAGGGCGTGTGGTGGGAGATGACCTTCGTCTCGCTGGCGATCTTCGCGCTGGTGCTCAGCTTCAATCACCTCACGGACGCACTGCGCGACCTGCTCGATCCGGCGCTGCGAACGGAAAAAGTCTAGTTTTCGTGCGCCACGAAAATTACTCGTACCGCAGCGCGTCGATGGGGTTGAGGCGGGAGGCGCGCCAGGCGGGGTAGAAGCCGAAGAAGATGCCGATGGCGGCGGAGAAGCCGAGCGCCACGACAATCGTCATCGGCGAGATCAGCACCGGCCAGTGGTTGACGTTGGCCAGGATGCGGGCCGCGCCGATGCCGAATCCCACGCCGATCACGCCGCCAAAACCAGCCAGGATAATGGCCTCGACCAGGAACTGCAGCATGATGTCGCTCTGGCGCGCGCCGACCGCCATGCGCAGGCCGATTTCGCGGGTGCGTTCGGTCACCGACACCAGCATGATGTTCATGATGCCGATGCCGCCGACGAGCAGCGAAATGGACGCGATAATGGTGAGCAAAACGGTCATGAGTGAGGAAACCTGTGTCACCATCTTGGTGACCTCGGCCATGTCGCGGATGGTGATGTCATCGTCGGCGGTGGGCGCCAGATGATGGCGTTCGCGGATGGCCGTGGTGATCTCCTTGCGGGTCAGTTCCAGATTCGACATGTCGTCGAGGCTGAGCATGATCTGGTTGACGTTGTCAAAGGAGTTGCGTTGCAGCACGCGGCGGCAGGTGGTCAGCGGCGTAAGGATGGTGTCGTCCTGATCCTGTCCAAAGGCGGCCGTGCCTTTTTTGGAGAGAATACCGAGCACGCGGAACGGTATGTTGCGGAGGCGGATGAAGGTGTTGTCGGCCAGGACAGGGTCTTCGCCGAAGAGATTCTCGGCCACCGTGGCGCCCAACACGCAGACATGCGAACCGCTGCGCTGGTCCGCATCGGTGAAAAAGGTTCCCTGCGCCACGGGCCAGTTGCGTATGTCCGGATAGTTGGGCGTGACGCCGGAGGCACGCGTCCACCAGTTGTTCGCGCCGAAGATCGTCTGACAGCCGGAACTGACCATGGGGCAGATGGCCCGCACGTGCGTGCATTCCCGGGCGAGCGCATCGGCGTCGCCATCCGTCAGTGTTTGCTGCGTGCCGATGCCACCTCGGACGCCGCCGGTGTTCAGGCTGCCGGGAAAGATCATGAGCAGGTTGTCGCCGAGGCTGCTCATCTGATCCTTGATCATGGCGGTGGCGCCGTTGCCGATACCCATCACGACGATCACCGCCGCGATGCCGCAAATGATGCCGAGCGAGGTGAGCAGCGAACGCACTTTCGCGCGCCGGAGGGCACGCAGCGCCACGCGCAGCAGGAGCAGCGGATTCATGCGACCACCCTCCCGTCGCGCATATGAATGGTGCGCTTGGCCTCCCGGGCGATCTCGTCGGAATGCGTGACCATGATCAGCGTGATGCCTTCGTTGCTCAATTCGTGGAACAACGCCATGATTTCCGCGCCGGAGCGGCTGTCGAGATTGCCGGTGGGTTCGTCCGCCAGCAGGAGCGAGGGCTCGTTGACCAGCGCGCGGGCAATGGCCACGCGCTGCATCTGTCCGCCGGAGAGCTGGCCGGGCGTGTGGTGCAGGCGTTCGCCAAGGCCGACGCGCTGCAGCAGTTGCGTGGCGCGGCGGCGGCGTTCGGCCGCCGGCCGGTGCGGTCCGTAGTAGAGGGGCATCTCGACATTCTCCAGGGCGGAGGTGCGCGCCAGCAGACTGAAGTTCTGGAACACGAAGCCGATGCGGCAGTTGCGTACGCGCGCCAGGCGGTTCTTGTCGAACTGTGCGACATCCTCGCCGTCGAGCACATACGCGCCGCTGCTGGGTTGATCGAGGCAGCCGAGGATGTTGAGCAGGGTGCTCTTGCCGGATCCGGAGGCGCCCATGATGGCGACAAAGTCGCCGCTGGCGATCCCCAGCGACACGCCGTCCACAGCGGCAATATCTTCGCCGCCCAGGTGGTAGACCTTGCGGATTTCGTGGAGCGACACAACCAGGTTGGATTCGGCCATGGTGGCTCCGGAGTTACATGCGCGGGCGCGGTTGCGGGGTAGCTGGTGTGGGCATAAACGGATTGACCACGGCGGTCTTGGTGCTGTTATCCAGCACGCCGGTGACGATGTTCAACCCCTCGGTCAGGCCTTCGCCGGAAACCTCGGTCCAGATGCCGTCCGTGATGCCGATCGTGACGGGCATGAACGCCAAGCCGCCGTCCGCCTGTTCCACATACAGTTTCGGTTTCCTTTCGACGCTGCGAGTTTTGCCGGCGGCGGCGCCCGGATCGCCGCCGGTCGAGGCGGATGGGCTGGATTTATTGGCGTTATCCTTCTTGTCCGGCTTAAACCGTAACGCGGTGTTGGACACCTTCAGGACGTTGGTGCGTTCGGCGACAATGCAGGAGATGTTGGCGGTCATGCCGGGAAAGAGGATCTCGTCCGGATTCGTGGCGCAGACCATGACGGGATATGTGACCACATTCTGCATGGTGCTGGAGGCGATGCGGACCTGGGCCACCGTTCCGGTGAACGTGGTGGGATATGCGTCCACGTTGAAGGTCACCTTCTGGCCAATGCGGATCGGGCCGACGTCCGCTTCGGGCACGCTGGCGCTGATCAGCACGGTGCGCAGGTCCGTGGCAATGGTGAAGATGGTCTGCGCGGTCATGCTGGCGACGACGGTTTGCCCTTCGTCGAAATTGCGCGAGACGACCGTGCCATCCACGGGCGAGACGATGGTGGTATAGCCGAGGTTGGCCTTGGCCAGTTGCAACGCAGCCGTATTCATCTGCACCTGCGCCAGCGCCACTTTCACATCCGCTTCGGCGGAAGCGGCGGTGGCCACGGCGGTATCGAGATCGGATTGCGCCAGCAAATCGCGCTTGGACAGCCCGATGGCGCGGGCGAGATCGTTGCTGGCCTTGAGCAGATTGGCGCGCGCGGCGTCCACGGAGGCCTGGCTGTGGATCAGATTGCCCTGGGCCTGTGAAAAGTTGGCCTGATACACGGCCGGATCGATCTGCGCCACCACGTCGCCGGCCTTGACGCGGCTGTTGAAGTCCGCGTTCAGCTTGAGCACGATGCCGTTGACCTGCGTGCCGACCTGCACGAGCTTGACCGGTTGCACGGTGCCGGTGGCGCGCACGATCTGCACGACATCGCCGCGTTCGACCTTCACGGTGCGATACGAGGCCGCCTTTTCGCGATGCCCCCACTTGTGCCACGCGAATCCCGCGCCGCCGCCGGCGGCGGCCAGGAGGATGAGTATGAGTATCCAGCGGTTCATGAATGGTTCCTCAGGATTCAGGATTCAAGATTCAGAATTCAGAATGAGGCGCGAAAGCTCGTTGCCTGCGACCGTATTCTGAATCCTGAATTCTGAATTCTGAATTCCAATTAGTAGTCTACTCCCCCGTGTTCAACAGAATCAGCGCCTGCGCCGCCAGTTCGTCGTGCCGCGCCTGCACCTGCTGTGTGCGCGCCTGCGCCACGGCGGTTTGCGCGTCGGTCAGTTCCACGGCCGTGGCCAGACCGAGGCGGTAGCGCGAAGCCACCAGGTCAAGGGTTTCGCGCGCCGAACGGACGACAACCTCGGCGACACCAGCCTGCGCGCGCGCCGTCTGCAGTTGGATCAGGGCGGTAATCAGATCCTGGAAGAGCTTCTGCTCGCGATCCGCGATTTGGGACCGGCTGGCCTGCAATTGCGCGGTGGCAGCGTCCAGCGCGCTGGTCTTGCGCCAGCCGTTGAAAAGGCTCCAGTCGAGCGAGGGGCCGAACGACCAGCTTCGGCCAAGCGGGAACGAACCGCCGCTCCAGGAGAAACCGGCGTCGAACGACAAATCGGGGCGCAGATCGGCGATGGCGAAGTCCACGGCATCGGAGGCGGCGTTGGCCTGGCATTGCAGGGCGGCGAGTTCCGGGTTGTTCCGGCGGCCGCGGGAATAGAGCGCGTCGCGGTTTTCCGCCACCGGAGGCAGCGCGGGGGGCAGCGCGGCGATGGGGCAGGGGAACTCCTCCGCCAGTCCGAGTGTGCGGCCGAGCGTCACACGCGCCGTGAGCAGTGTGTTGCTGGCGTTCAGGGCGGCGAGGCGGGCATTGCCCAAATCCACCTCGGCCTTGGTGATGTCGTAGCGGATGCGTGTGCCCAGTTCCGCCATGATGCGGACCTGGTCGAGATGGACGGCGAAGTCATGCACATTCTCAATGGAAATTCCCAGCAGATCCTGGGCGAGTGCCAGGTCGAAGAAAGCCTTGCGTGCGTTATAGACGGCATTGTTGACGGCGGCTTGCACCAGCGTCGCGGCGGCTTCGCATTGCGCCCGGGCCTGGTGGAGCGCGGCGTCCTGGCGGCCAAAGGAGAGCAGCTCCTGACTGAACGACAAGCCGGCGCTGTAGGCGTTGGCTGCCTCGGAGACGGGGGCGTAGTCCTTCGTGCGCGTGTAGCCGGCAGCCCCGCCCACCTGCGGCAGGTAGTCGGCGCGCGCCTCCTGCAAATTGCATTCGGCAATGGCGAGACTGGCGCGCGCCTGAAATACGGCGGGGCTGTTGGTGACGGCCAGACGGACCGCCTCTTCGAGCGTCAGCACTGCATGGGTGTCGAGCGCCAACTCCGCCATGCGGACGGTGCGTTCGCCAGGTTGCAGGCTGGCCGGATTTTGCACGGCGCGCGCCCGTTGCACGGTGCGGCAGCCAGCGGACAGGACCAGCGCCAGCAGGAGGGCGAAGCAGGTCTGCAAGCTGATTTTGCGCATAAAATAGGGAAACCCAGTGCCTTTGCTCAATGCAACAATGCCGACTGCTTTCTGCGTTGAACACGCGGGAGGAAGACCAGCAGTAATCATGCCATGCGACAATAAGGCGATTTGGCTGAAGGCGGTCATCGATGCCACCAGGAGACGACGATCATGGCGCAGAGAATGCCGACCACCATGCCGACGAACACTTCGAGGCGGGTGTGCCCTAGGAGTTCCTTGAGGCGCCGCTCGGAAATGCGATGTCCTTTGAAGATCTCGTCCAGCATCTTGTTCAGGATCTTGGCTTGGAGACCGGCCGCGCGCCGCACGACGGCGGCGTCGAACATGGTAATGGCGGCAAAGGCGGCGGCCAGCATGGTCACTGCCTGATTGAACCCTTCGGTCATGCCGATGGAAGTCGCAAGGGCGCAAACCATGGCGGAGTGGGCGCTGGGCATGCCACCGGTGCTGACGAGATAATGAAAATCCAAGCGCCGTGTGCGGATCAACGCGTTGGTCATCTTGACGATCTGCGCCAGTGTCCAGGCGCCGAACGCCGACCAGAACCAGGGTGTAGCGAAGAGATGCAGCGGGTTGTTGATCATGGCTTGATTCGTGCTTATTATAAGCAGGTAACGAAACAGAATGGCTTTCGTAGCCAATGCGCAGCAGTATGCCATGTTTTGGCGTTGCGGTAAACCGGCGGGGGATGTTTCTTCTGGCTTTTTGTTCTCAGCATTGAGAAGATGCAGTAACCGTAAATGGCGCAGAGTCGGTCCAGCTTTGGCAATCGGACTTTGAATGGCTGACGCGGGGTGCCCATGAAAATAGACATGCATGACAGCAGCGGCTGGAAGACGCGTTTGAACGACGGATTCCACCTCCAAGGTCGGGTAGTGGCGGCAATGGTGCTGGCTGGCCTGTTGGCGGTATGGCCTTGCCACACGCAGGCGGCGTCCATCAGTTCCACCCAGGCGGTGGCGACTGTGACCGCGTGGCTGGCAGCCGACAGCACGCCGATGAATGCGAGCTTGTCGTCGACCATCGGCGATGTGATGGCGTATCCGGGCGCGGACGGCATCACAAACGCCTTCTATGTCGTTTCCCTGCGGCCCGCAGGGTATGTGATTGTGGCGGCAGACGATCTGGCCGGGTCGGTGATTTCTTTTTCGGCTACAGGCGCGTTCAATCCCTCGCCAGACAGCACCTTCTACCACCTGCTTCAGATGGATTTGCCGCAGCGGGTGGCGTACGCACAATCCGCGCAGTCGCAGGCCAAACAGGCAAAGGCCGTGGCCTTCCCAAGAGCCAATCCCACCCCCATGAGCGGATCTACAAATGTAGTGCATCCGGATCCAGCCACCGGAATCTGCCGCGTTCGTGTGGCGCCGATGATCACGAGTCATTGGGCGCAGTACGAGCCGTACAACTACTATACGCCCAGCAATGCCCCAGTGGGAAAGGATGAGGTTTGTTTGGCGGAACTCATTCGCCATTTTCAGTGGCCGCCGAACGGCATTGGCCGCGCACTCTATCTGGATTTTGTGAACGAATCGCCGCAATGGTTGTGGACGGGTGGAGGCGATGGCTTGGGCGGCCCGTACCAGTGGTCAAACATGGTTGACGATGCGACGGCGTCGGGTGTTACGCTGACACAGCAACAGGCTGTGGCCGAGCTTTGCGCCGATGTGGGCATTGCCGTGACTCATGCAAATTATGATGTGCGGCACGGCACCGACAGAGGCGCCGCGCGTCTGTGGGGCTCGTTGCCCGACGGCACGTCATTTACCATGGCTGATGGACTGCATAATGTATACGCATTCACAAATGGTGGGTTTCTTCGGTATTACTCCGGCATCGACCCGCTCTGGACGGGCGATGAGAATCTCAAGAACGCACCTGCAATCGGCGGCTCGCTCGGCATGATCAACGCCAATTTGGATGCTGGCTTTCCGGTGCTGTTGCAGATGATGCTGAATACTGATGCGCCCTATGTCAGCACGATGATCTGCGATGGGTATGGGTATTCATTAGGGATCGGGTCCGTGAATGGAGAACCGGTTCAACCCGAAAACTGGATGTTCCATCATATCAATATGGCCGATGGAAACAGCGGCAATGACATCTGGTACACGTTGCCGGTGGTCCAGGGCGGCGAGGGGTACACCAATATACTGATGGTCGGTTTCAATATGATGCCGACGAACTCCGGCGAAATCGTCAGCGGCCGCGTGGTGGACCAGGATGAGATCTCCATGCTGGGCGTCACGATACAGATCACGGATAACGCCGGATACACCAACACGACGGTCACCGCCAATGCCGGCATTTATGCATTCATTGTGCCGGGCGCCGCCGACTACACGGTATCGGTGGTGACGAATGTCGGCGGGCCGGTGATTTGGCCGACAGGTAATCCACCCTCGCGGACCGTGCATGTCGGCCAGTCTACGATGTGGGGGGCTTGCGGCAATGTGTGGGGGGTGAATTTTGAAGTCACGTCGCACCTGGTCGGAGGGCAGATCATCAAAAATGGCGCACCGTTGACCGGCACCCAGGTGACCTTCTCCAATATTGTGACCATTGCCGGCGTTTCCGTGACAAACTATTTATTGACGGTACAGACAGATTTGAACGGGAACTACGTGCTTCCCGTGCCCAACCACTGGTCGGGCACGCTGACGCCGTCGTTGCCGACGCTGGGCGGCTCCTTCAACCCGCCGGTCGCGAACCTGGTCGACGTCACGGGCGACCATACGAACATCACTTTTACGTGGGTGGCGCCGACCATGTATGCAATCTACGGAACGGTCTTCCGGGCCGATACGCTGGACAACGTGGCCAACGCGACAATCACGTTTACAGGCGGTGCGGTCACGGTCACGGCGACCACCGATTTGAACGGCGATTATTCGGCCTATATTCCCGCCAACTGGACCGGCGCGGCTACGCCCTCACATCCGGACGGCGGCACATTCGACCCGGACAGCCTGTCCTATACGAACCCGCTCTCCGGCGACATCGGATACCAATGCTACTATTGGATGCCACCACAGACCAACACCATCTCCGGACGGATCATCCGGCGTGACACCGGCGATCTGGTTGTCGGCGCACAACTCTTGACGAGCGATAGCGAAACCTACACGACGGATTCAAACGGCGTCTATACCATTCCGATCCCATACGAATGGACCGGATCGGTGGTGCCTTCGGACGCGCTCGGCGGCATCTTCGCTCCATCCTCGAAGCAGTACGCCGACGTGCTGGTCCCCATCGCCGGACAGAATTATCTATGGACGCCGCCCTTGCCGACCATCACCGGCGTGGTGACGCGTGCCGACTATCCCTATGGACCGGTACAGGGTGTGACCATTACGCTCCAGGGGAACGCCGGCAAGGCCGTGACGGCCTTGGACGGCAGTTACAAACTGGTCGTCCCCTTTGGCTGGAGCGGTACAGCCACACCTTCACACCCCGTGGGCGGCAACTTCACCCCGACGAACATGCCAGCTATCAATACGCGCACGAACCGCTTTTTCACCCAGAATTACCGTTGGCTCCCCCCGCCGATGGTCGTTTCCGGACAGGTCACACGCGCCGACAATGGCACTCCCGTGACCAACGCGACCCTGACGTTCTCCAACGACACGAACTCGAACAGTCCGCCTCCGAGCTATGCGCCGGTGATCGGGTACGGCGGCTCGCCGGTGACGGTGCAAACCGACACCAACGGCAACTACCGCATCGCCCTGCCGTTCGGCTGGTGGGGGTGGGCCGTGCCATCCGATCCGTTTGGCGGTTCGTTCGCCCCGGCTACCAATTATTACTTCTCCCTGAGCGGCAACCACCTGGCGGACAATTACGTCTGGACGCCGCCGCCGCCTGCGATTGCCGGCAAGGTGGTACGCTTCGATAACGGCGCCCCCGTCGCCGGCATCAGTCTGATC
>Ga0073936_10003657_pt1 | contig 21824 bp, 29 predicted proteins | sample AliMusrvi5mmetaG_FD_87041 | JGI IMG/M metagenome (GOLD analysis project Ga0073936, IMG submission 87041) | Freshwater lake bacterial and archeal communities from Alinen Mustajarvi, Finland, to study Microbial Dark Matter (Phase II) - Alinen... | ecosystem: Environmental > Aquatic > Freshwater >... | reverse complement strand
GGCGATGCGCATGGGTGCTTCGTCGCGACTCTCCTGCACGCTGCCGTAGTAGATCACCTTGCGGCCGTAACGGGCGCGCAGCTTGTCGAGGGCGCATCGAGGCGCTGGTGTTTTTCGGTGTCGGCTCCGGCTGGGCCGACTATGCCGGGTGGGGTGCCGGTCACTGTGTCGGCACTTGCATTGGCACCCCCGGCGTCCTGGAACAACTGCGGGGTGTGGTTGCCTTGCTCGCAGAGACGCGTGAGAACCACGCCAACTTTCTGGATCAGGCAGCCGGGCTCCGGCCGGCCTGCCGAATGCCAGAGCCGCTCCATCAGGTGGATGAGGGTGATGGTGGTGTCGGTTTCCACCGTGTGTGCGTCCACCGATCACGACGGGCCCCTGACAAAGCCGAGTTGCAGGGTGAGCGAGCCGGTGAGCAGGTGAACAAGAACAGTCACAGAATGATCAGACCTGAGCAGAACAGGGCCGAGTGAGGGCTGGCGGTCATGATCGTATCAAGCAGCATGCCCACAGCGGCCGGCGCGCGCAGGCAAATGACAAACAACTAGAGCGCCGCGAAGCGGAAGTGCAGAACAGCGGGGATGGAGCGGAGGCGATGCATGCGATAACAAAGCCCCCATGACTGGCAACCCGCCATGGTGTATCCCTACTGCTGAAATGCTCGTCCATGGGGTGAACACCCCATGGTGCCGGTTCGTCTTTATGGCTAGTCTGGCACCCTCGAACCGGCAACGTCGCTCCCCCCGGCGCACTGGATTATCAGCCAATGCGCAAGCGTCGTCGATGGACCTGAGGCAAGGTTGAATGCAAAGCGGCCTTGTGCAAGTCCGGAGAGCCGGGACGCACGTTTCACAGCTCAAACGATGAAGACCGCTAAAATGAAAACACAAAGACATTACCGCGCTGCCTTGGTTGGAATTTGCATTCTACTGATGGGAGGGGCATGCCTGCCGGGCGCCCACGGCCAATCCGGCAAGGTTGTATCGAGCTACGGCCCGACCAATCAGGATACCACCTTCGATCAGATCAAAGCGGCGCGCATGGCGGTGAAAGCCGAGCGCGCCCAAGAACACATGAAATTGCTGAACGCCCGCTATGACCTCTCCAAAAGAACCCGCCCCGAGCTGCTGATGTCGGGTGGCAAACCCATTCCTGCCGGGCCTACGGCCAAACTTCAAGGAACATCCTGGGACCAACTGGACAAGCTCACTCCGGAGCAAATCAAAGAGCAGGGGATCTTCCCGTACAAACCTCTTCCGTTCGCCGACCATGCCGAAGGGGGCATGCTCTTTCCGGAGATGATCACCAAAGTCTTGCCCAGGCTGGTGCGCTTCGACCTGGATTTCGACTTGCCCGAACCGTTCCTTCCTGACGCGGCGCCAGCCATCTATCTAACGACACGACCCGATCTCGGCGATGTGGCAAAGGGACGGCTCATCACCATCGACAACTATTATGAGATATTCAACGGGCTTCTCAATCCCAAGCAACTGGAGGGATTGCGCCTGTTAGTGACCCAGTTTCCGCAACAGCAATTCAACGCCACGGAGGATCGTCGGACCGAACGGCCCAGCCTGGGTGTGTCCTGTTTTGATTGTCACGCCAATGGCCACGCCAACGGAGCCAATCATCTTGTGGGTGACATCCGGCCGCAGGAATTCAGACACCGCATTGAAACGCCGAGCCTTCGCGGAGTGAACATCCAACGTCTGTTCGGCTCGCAACGGGCTCTCAAGACGGTGGAGGATTTCACCGAGTTCGAGCAGCGCGCCGCCTACTTTGACGGCGATCAATGCATGGCTGCCAAGAAGGGCGTCAACGTCTTGGAACGAGGCTCGCAAGTCCATTTCATGGCGGAGTTCCTCGCGCTGCTTGATTTCCCGCCCGCGCCCAAACTCAACATTTACGGTGAGCTTGATTCCGCCAAGGCCAGCGCCAGCGAATTGCGCGGCGAGAGACTTTTCAGCGGCAAGGCGCGTTGCGTCTCCTGTCATGCCGCCCCCTATTACACGGATAATAGCATGCACAACCTGCAAGCGGAGCGCTTTTACAAACAAGAGATGGTCAATGGCATGATGATGGCCCATGACGGCGCGATCAAAACCTTCCCGCTGCGAGGCATCAAGGACTCGCCGCCATATCTGCATGATGGTCGTTGCTTCACGCTCGAAGATACCGTCGAGTATTTCAACCTCATCCAGCAACTGCATTTGTCCCAGCCGGAAAAGCAGGATCTGGTTGCCTTTCTGCTCGCCTTATAGGAACGCTGGGAATCAGGGCGCGGCCAGGCGTGCGGCAGCATTCAGGAAATCCATCAAATGGAACCGTGACATTATGAGCAAGAAAATGGCATTCACACTCGATCAGGCAAAATCAATCGGCGGACAGTTGGGCATCAGTTGGGACACGTTTGATCTTGAACAATTCCGCACCGGCCTCGTTGTTGAATTGGATCATGGCACCGTCAATCCAACGACCAACGTCACAGACGATGACCCGCTGCAGACCGGCAAAATCGCCTTGGCCCACTTGACCGAATTTCCCGACTACTACATCCGTTTGGCAAAAATGGAAGCAGCGGCCAAAAGGTTCTGGGATTCAAGATGATTCCAACATCAGCAACTGAGGTGAATCAAATGATCGTGCGGCGTTTGATTGCAGCGGGCAGCCCGGCAGGACACCGAAATAGGGTTCGTCGGCGATCTCGAACAAGACGTTGTCGTAAATGTCCCTGAAAACCCGCAGCAGATTCAAGCCACACCTCATACAGACAGCGTGCATAAATCACAACATTGCATTAAGCTTTCGCATGATGTCGCCGCTAACCGAAAAGGAACCTCGGTTCCTCCACCGCCAGAAACCAGTCATTAGGTCCTAATGAAATCCATGAGGTCGGCGTTGAGTTGGTCCTCGTGCGTTTCGGTCAAACCGTGGGGTGCGCCGGGATAGATCTTTAGGGTCGTGTGCTTGACGGGTTTCGCAGAGGCCAGCGCCGCCGCGCCGATGGCGACGGTTTGGTCGTCGTCACCGTGAATGATCAGTGTTGGCACGTCGAATCTCCCCAGGTCTTCGGTGAAATCCGTCTCCGAGAATGCCTTGATGCAGTCAAAGGTGTTCTTAGCACCGGCCTGCATGCCCTGAAGCCAGAATGAATCCATCATGCCCTGCGAAACCTTGGCTCCGGGCCGGTTCGCTCCGAAGAAGGGACCGCTGGCAAGATCCTTGTAAAGTTGCGAGCTGTCTGCAAGCGCGCAGAGACGGATCGCGTCGAACTTTTCCATCGGCAAGCCGTCGGGATTGGCGGTGGTTTTCAGCATCAACGGCGGGACGGCGGAGATTAGCGCTGCCTTGGCCAACCGCTTGGTGCCGTGGCGACCGATATAGCGGGCAACTTCGCCGCCGCCGGCGGAAAAGCCGACCAGAACGGCGCCCTTCAAGTCGAGTGACTCAATGATGTTTGAAAGGTCATCGGCGTAGGTGTCCATCTGGTTGCCAGTCCATGGCTGGCTGGACCGTCCGTGGCCGCGCCGGTCATGAGCAACGCAGCGATCGCCATGCGCGGCCAATAACATCATTTGTGCCGCTCAGCTATCCGAATTCAGGGGCCAGCCGTGACTGAAAACCACAGGGTGTCCGGTGCCCCAGTCCTTGAAATAGATTTGCGTGCCGTCCTTGGTTGTGATCGTGTTCATGTCATTGACTCCGCGCCGAACCTTAGGATTTCTTCTGCAACAGCTTCAGCAAGGCCTTGGCCGCTTCGGCGGACGAAGCTGGATTCTGTCCGGTAATCAGCATCCCGTCGGTTTGCACGTAAACGCCCCAATCCGGCCCTTTGCTGTAATTCCCACCTGCTATTTTCAGTTCGTCTTCCAGCAAAAACGGCACAATCCGGGTCAGTTTCACGGCTGCTTCCTCGGTGTCGGAAAAGCCAGTTACATGCTTCCCTTTTATCAGCGGATCGCCATTGGGCAATTTCGCCCTGAGCAGAGCACACGGAGCGTGACAGACCAACGCCATGGGTTTCCCCTCGCGCTGGAAAGCCTCGATCAAGGCGATGGATTCGGCATCCTGGGCCAGATCCCATAAGGGACCATGCCCGCCAGGATAGAAAACCGCGTCGTAATCGGACGCCTTGACGTCACTCAATTTCAAGGTGTGCGCCAGCTTCTGCTTGAGCGGTTCGTCCTGGTCAAGACGGCGGGTGAATTTTGTTTGTGCCTCCGGCTCCTCGCTTTTGGGATCAATCGGCGCCGGTCCGCCTTTTGGAGAAGCCAGTGTAATCTCCACGCCGGCATCCGCCAATTCATAATAGGGAGCGGCAAACTCTTCCACCCAGAACCCGGTTTTCCTGCCGGTGTCACCCAGTTCACTGTGCGAGGTTAATACAATTAAGACTTTCATGATGATATGTGCTGACATTATGTTTCTTGATTCAAACGGTGACCGTCGGCGCGAAGAGAGGGGAAATTGACGTGACTCGATTTACCCTCTCTTGCCAGGCTTTTTCTACTACTGGTAGATCATTTGCATTTTTGCCGACGCCTTCTCACTTGCCAAACATTTTGGCGACAATGAAGATGAGGATGGCGACGCCAAGGCCCCCGCCTCCGAGCAGGTACATCAGCGAGTAACCTGCGGCTGCAAGAATGGATGGTATTACAATTGCGATCATCTGTGTTGGACGGTTAGTGGTTCAGGGCCCCTGAAACCGCGTCACCGGTCGCAGGAGCCGTTTGATGTCGCGCCGACCGCGGTTGTCGCGGTCAGCGCTGATTTGTGGCGATGTGATTCTATCAAAAACCGCCCGACCGCTTTGCTCCTGCAACTTCAAGGTGGCCGTCTTTGGATTCGCCCAGAGCTTCATCGTTGCTGCGCTCGCGCGCCAACTCGGTGAGAGATTCGTTGGCGGCTTTCTCTTCGTTGAGGATAGCCTCCAGAAGTTCGGCGGCTTCCTGGTTGCCCAGAATTCCGGCCCACTCGTGAAGGCAGCCATAGGACGCCATTTCGTAATGTTCGACCTTCTGCGCGGCTGAGATCAACGCTGCATTGATGGCGGGTGAGTCTTTGAAGTCGGCCGCGATTTCGTCGCCTTCTTTCAAAAGCCCCTTGGTGGCTTCGCAGGTCTTGCCGCGGGCCTTTTTGCCGAAGCATTCGAACACCTGCTCGACCTTCATCACATGGCCTTTGGTTTCTTCGAGATGTGCCAGGATAGCCTTCTGCAAATGCGTGCAGGTGGCGGCCTTGGCCATCTTTGGCAACGCTTTGACGAGCTGGTGCTCGGCGTCATAGATGTCGGCCAGTTCGCCCAAAAACAGTTCTTTGAGTGTTTTCATATTTGATTTCCTCTTTCGGTGGTTGATTGATGGGATGAACCCCTGCGGCCGGGTCAAGTCAGCCAAAGGGGTGTTTCAATTTTCAGACACTGCCGACGCGCACCCGTTCGGTCGGATGCGTGGAAAGATTGTTCGCCATGGTGTCCCCGGTGTCGCATGAACTGGCTGGAGTGCGGCATTCACCGCTCTTCTTCACAGCGTGCTCATTCGGTGTGGTCGATTCACCAGTGGTGCAGATGTCATGCGCCCCTGCGTTGGTGAGGATGTCCTTGGCCCGCGTGATTTCCTTCGAGTTGTCGGTGTGTACCGAAATGAGGATGTTGCCTTCCTTCAGCTTGCCTTCATAGCGCTTGGCTTCGATCTCAGGAACGCCGAGGCCTATCAGGCCGCCTGCAATGCCACCCACGGTAGCGCCGATGGCGGCACCGCTGAGAGCGGCCATGATCGGGCCCGCGGCGATGAAAGGACCAATGCCAGGAATGGCCAAGGCTCCAATGCCCGCGATCCAGCCGAGGGCGCCGCCGATGACGCCGCCGGTGCCGGCGCCCGTGATGGCCCCCTCAGGCGCTTTGGTGTTTTTTTCGTGAGCGAAGTCATGACTGGTGTCTTTGTCTGCGAACAGCGCGGAAATGGCGTTGTTCGGGAAGTTCGCGACTTTCAGGCGATCGACGATTCGATCGGCTTGGTCGCGGGTGGTAGCGATGCAGAATACGGATTTGTTGGACATGGTGTATGCTTTCTTTGGTATGTTGTTTGTAGTTGGAGAAATTGATTGCAAACGGGCTTCACTTCACTTCTAGCAGGCAGTCCACCTGATCTGGGTCCACAAGACTGCGGGCGATTTCAGTGATGAGGCGCTTTTCCTCTTTGCTGTTGACCGGGCCGCGCAGGGTGACCTTGCCGTTTTGCGTAATGATCTTCACGTTCTGGGCGTTCAGAGACATATCTTTTCCAGCCATGATTTCCTTGCGAATGGCCGCCGTGATTTCCGTGTCACTCTTGCTACTGCCTTGGTCGAACGGTGTCAGCTCCTTGCCATCGCGATCACGCACGTTGCGCGCCGTGTTGTCCGGCTCCGTCGTGCCGCTTGCGGTTTTCACAAGGCTTAGCTCCCTGGCCTTTTCAAGATGGGCCTTGAGCGTCGGAAGCATCCCGTTCGCGAACGCCTTCACCTCAGCATCCTTGGCTTCCTTGGACGCTTTCTCGAAGTTGCTCACGCACATCTTGTGATCGCTCACCACCTCGGCGAGGAATTTGCTGTCGAATTCGGTCCCGCTGGATTTGTCCAACTTCTGGAACGTCTCGGCTTGGGCGGGCTCGATCACGCCGGAGAGCTCCACGCCCTTGGCTGCCGCCAGTTCGGACAGTTTTTCGTTAGCCTTGGTGTGGTCCGTGACGAGCATCGCGGCATACGCTTTCACGTCCGGTCTGCCGGCTTTTTTCACGCCGAGCTCCGCGAGCTTCACTTCAGCCAGGTCGTCAGCCGCCGCGTGTTTGATGAAACTCCCATCGGATGCGTTCAAGATGTCTTTCTCGGCCGCCATGGCGTATGGGACCGTCAGCAACATGCCGCACAAGGCGAGCGTCGTGGTTGACAGCAGGGTAATTGATTTGGCTTTCATGGATGATTGGGGTGTTTGGTTGGTGATGCGTCTTTTTGCTTCCGATCGAAGCTTGTTTGCTTGCACAGGACGTGAGACTACAATGCACGCGTCTCATTCTCAATAGGGTCAATCCCTACTCTTGATCGCGCCTTCTGCTTTCTGCAGATTTGTGTGCAATCCGCCGCCATGGGGCGGACCCCCGCTGTGGGAATAGAATGGGAGCAAAGGTGTGTGGAATTGACGCTATATGATGGCCTGGAAATGATTGATAATTGGCATACCCCGGAAAAACCACATGATTCATTTCTGCTTGGTCATCTCCTGCCGTTGCAAAAACTCGTAGAGCTTCGCCGCCCCGAAAAAAAACAGCGCAGGTGGTGCAAGCGCCGAAAGCACGCGGACCTGCGTGACAAGGATTGCACGCACCGGAAGCCGATGCAGAAGATAGCCGGCCGCGACTGCACCGAGCAACGCTGTCGTCGGGGACTTCCGAATCTGAGTCTGGCACTGCTGATAACGGTGGCATATCCCTTGCTTAGCGTTGCACAACAAGACATTGATCCCTTCCTCCAGGGACAATGGCGCTTCCGGTTGGATTGACGTTCCGGTCATGGCTTACCAGAATTTGAAGTTGCTGCCGACGCGACCGATTTGCCCGGACAAGGAGTCAAAGGCACGTCCCGGGTTGAAGCGATGCAATCGATCCATTGCTTTTCCCGCGCCATCCCGCGCCGAATCATATTCCTCGTGAAGACGATGCGCGACGGGCGCGAGTGCGGCGAGGATGGCCTCGCGCGCGGATTCCAAACGCTCATCCACATACCGTTCACGGAACGTAGGCTGTCGCCGGGCCAGCATGAGCATGCAGCCAATGGCCGCACCGAAGGCGACGGCTCCTACGACAACGAGCATTGGATTTTGACGCACATACTCCTTGGATGTCGCCAGCGTGTCCTCGGCTTTCAGAGCCGCTGATTGATACATGTCCTTGGCCGTGTCCGTGGCGCGGTGGGCCGCGTCCTTGGTGGCATCCACCGCGTGTTGCGCATATTCCTTCGTGCGCTCGACGCCTTCCTCGACTTTCGACGAGAGTGTCTTGTAGGCGTCCTTGGCCGCATCGGTGACATCCGTGGCTGCGTCTTTTACGGCACCTGTGACGTCCTTTGCGGCGAGGGTGGCACGGTGGGAGGTTTCCTCGGCTACGGCAGTGGCCTGACGGGCAATTTCCCTGGCGGCCTCTGGCAGTTGGCTCATCGGTGGCTTTGGTTGGAAGTCGGTGCTCATCGGTTTGGTTTGGTTGAGTGATGCGTCGATTGAGGTGCGTGCTCCTCTTTTCGATGGCACATAGTACGCGCTGCTGCAATCCGTAGCAATGGGGTGAAACCCTAAGGTGGGGCTGAATGGGAAGCCACTTACCACTGCCGCCGATCCAATCGAAGGCTCGCGGGTGAACACCCCAGGGACCTGTCACATGTCCGCGCTAAGGTTGGGGCATGAAATCAAATCAGCCCGAGGCGCTCCGCATTGTGCAGCAGGCGGTATGAAGCCTTTGCCAGGTGGCGCGGAGGTGGTGAGCAATTTCCGAAGTACATGAACTTCAACGCGATTATGAAAAGCCGTTGGCTGGAATTGTTGAAGCGTAGGTTCCGAGGCTGGATGGATGACAGGGCACTGAGTCTGAGCGCGGCGCTGGCTTATTTCTCCATCTTTTCCATCGCACCGCTGCTGGTCATCACCATCGGTATACTGGACTGGTGTTCGGAGAGAAGTCGGTGACCGGCCAGCTTTATGGTGAGCTGAGCGGCTAGATGGGACCCTCCAGCCTTTTCTCAATGGCAACGATGTTGAGCTGAGGTTTGATTTGAAAGTTGCTGCGCATGTCAATCAATACGCAAGTTACCCCGATAATCTACATGACTTGACCGATTTTTTTGCGAATGTTTGGACATCTTTCGGCTATATGTTGAATCCCCGTTACCGCGTCGCGTTCGCTTGGAATTTGGGCGGAAAGCCCTCGAACCGCAATGTTTGGGCATTTTTTCCCAGACACTACGTACCTGAATAGTTACCTTCCGGCAAGGTTGGCACCTTCAGCATCAAGGATGGTATCCTTCACACCGCCCACTTTCACACGTCGACCACCTCCCTCGTGTTTGCCGGTGATGGGTGGGTGGATTTGCGAAATCGCACCCTCGACATGAACCTGCGCGTCGATGCCCGTGGTCTGTTGGGCATCGTCACCCTGCCGCTGCGGCCATTTTCGGCTTGTTTCAATTCCGTGGCACCGGCCCGCTGGCAAAGCCGCAGTGGAACAATGCCGGGTCCACCCAGCCGCCGCCCGAGCAGGCCACGATCCTGTCGCTGCCGCCCAAGGCGGGCGGCATCGGAGGGGGAAACTGATTTTGCGGCTTTTGCCAGTCACGTCTTGCACGGGGGCCGCCGGCGTGCCATTTTTGTAGCGCGTAGTATCCCATGCCGAGGCCTGCGCCTAACTCGAACCTATCGTGTGCCATGACTGATCCACTCTCCAACGCCGCCACTCTTGATCCGGAGACCGGGTTTCCCCCCACTCCCTCCGTTTCGCAAGCCGCCAATGATCTGCGCGCCGCCGCCGGGGAAAAGGCCCGCGAAATCGCCCATAGCGGCAGCACTCAGGCATTCACCCTCAAGGAACGGGCCATCGAATCGGCGCAACATTTACGCGAGGTCGCCTGCGAAAAGGTCGGCCAACTCAAAGCCACCGCCGCGGAAAAAGCCGGCGAGATCAAGCAAACCGCCACCGATCGCGCGCACCGCCTGCAGGAAAGCGCCGCGGAACAATGGCGCGACACCCGCGTCATGACCAAGGAGTTCCATGTCACTGCCGAAGACTACATCCGCCAAAATCCCACCAAGTGTGTCGTCGGAGCGCTTGGCCTGGGCGTGCTCATCGGTCTGATCGTCCGCCGTTAGGCTTGCTTGCCCTTTCCGCAGCCAAGCTCGTTGCCGCCCCCTCTCCGGCCGGGACGAGCGCTCGCAGCCTCATGAACGCATTCTCCGGCATGAATTCCCCAACCCCTCCCGATGCTTCTGCGCAGCATCGCGCGCAGGCGTCGGCACCGGAGGGTTGGAGTGAGGCGCTGGGAGCTTTGCTCGGTTCGCGCATCGCGCTGATTCAACTCGAATCAAAAGTCGCCGCCCGCGAGGCCGGCGAACTCGTCGCCCTCGTCGCCGCCGTGGCACTCGCCACGCTCTTCGCCTGGGCGCTGCTGCTGGCTGGCGGTATCGCCGCCCTCGCCGCTGCCACCGCATGGCCGTGGCACTGGATCGCCTTGGCGGCGGCAGTGGTGCATGTCGTGGCTGCTGCTATCGGCCTGCGCCGGGCCAGAGCCGCCGCCCGCCCCGCATTTCCCATCACCCGCGCTGAATTCCACAAAGACCGCGAATGGCTCGATACCCTCAAAACACCCCGGAAATCGAACACCTGATCCGTCTCAGCGCGGCGTCCCGCAGCCGCTTGAGCCAGGAAGCCGCCGCCCTCCGGCAACGGTTTGATGTGCCGCGCCGCGCGCTGCATTCCCTGCGCAGCCACCCGGTCGCTTGGCTGGGCGGTACCTTGGCCACCGGCCTCGCCGGCACCTTCCTGTTTCGCCGCAAGCCAGCCCCTCCTCCTCCCGCCGCCAAACCGCGCCGCGGCTTGCCTCTCGTGCTCGGCTCGCTGGCCCTCACCGCCCTCCGCCCCACCGTCAAAGCTTGGCTCACCATCCAGCTCAAACAATTTCTCGCCGCCCACCTCCAGGCCCGCGCCGCGTCCCGGACTGCTTCGAACATCCCTGGCCGCGCCAGCCTGCGCAGCCCGCTCTAACATTTCAAAAAATTTCCTAACCTCCCATCCCACCTACCATGTCAGGCCACCAAGTTCTTGATCACGTTGACCAATATTTCCAGCTCGGGCGGGAATACGAGTGCTCGGACATTCACCTTCCCACCGCCTTTCCTCCGGCCTGGCGGCGCTTCGGCCAGCTCGCGCCAATTTGGGACGATCACCCGCATCTCACCCCGCATGTTACCAAACCCGATCCAGCCGCTCCCTATACCTCGTCGCATGGCCGGAATTTCCCTTCAAGAGCCATCCCTCCGGATTAGGGTTATGCCCCACAGCCAATGACCCGGGCATCGCGTAGAATACGTTCCTTATTGGAGCGATCGGGATGGATGAGAATAACTAGGCTTTCTGGCTGACGTTGACCGGAACCCTTTGTTGGGTGGTCTGTTTTTGGTGGATGTATCGGATATCAACCAAACAGAACGCCCTCTTGGATCAACTTCGCGAGCAGGGCAAACGCATCGAAAAGCTGTCCAGGATCGAACACGACCTCATCAAGGAAGTCCATCCGCAGGTCGCCGAGATCAAGGAGGGAATGGACGCGATGGTTAACGCCGCGCAAGAAAATGCCGAAAACCATTCCCCGGCAACCAAGGACCAGGGTGGGACGTGAAAGCCACTTGGCACCCACCCATAAGCACTCAGTCATCAGCATCGAATGCGCCGGCTGCCTCTGCCGTGCCGCCACCATCGAACACGGCGAGGGGGAGGAGGATGGCGAGCCCGTCGCGTCCATCCTCCGCGCCTTCGGCTCGCTCGGCTGGCACGGCGTCGACGACAATGGCGAGTACGCCCTTGTCTTCTCTCAGGGCGAGTGAGGCGCCTGGGCTGTCACAGGGCCAACAGCTCCATAAAGGCGGCTGTTGGCGTCTTGGTCTGATGTCACAGAGTCTTGCGAGGGATGATTTGATAGTTAGCAAATGCGAATATATTAAGGTATAACTATGCATTATTCAACTATCGGTTAAATGTCAACCTGCTTAGATTGTTCCATCAGTACTGCGAATAGAGATCCCGAAAAATCGTGTAAATTCTCGCTTCTCAGGCATCCACCATCTTTAGCTCCCGGCTCCGCGCACCGGCCTTCCCTTTGCGCGTACGCACCATAAGCAATCCCCTGGCAGTCATGAATCAAACCACACCGGAGCCATCGGCGAAGGCTGACGCCAATCGTCTTGCGGACTTCGTTATCTTCACCCAACGAAGCTGCATCCTCAACCTGTCAACCGAACTCAGCAGGGGCAACGTATCGTACCTCCAATTCTTCCTGCTCGCCTTTCTTTCCAGCCAGGGTTCCCTGACCATATCGGATATCGCCAAGAAGATGGGGCATTCAAACCCCGCAGCCACGGGTCTCGTCGACCGCTTGGAGAGCCTGGGATATGTCGGGCGAGTTCATGCAACGGAAGACCGCCGCAAGATCATGGTACGCATCACCACCAAGGGGGGTGCCCTGGTCGCCAAGATGCGCAAGAAGCTCGCCAGCGATCTGGTTGTCATTCTCGCTGACATGGATGAAGGGGGGACGGAAATCGTCACTCCCCTCTCCCTGACTCCCGATTTCCGATCCTGACATTGACCGCGGAAGAATTCCCGGAAGTGGGTGCCGACGGGGTTTTCACAATCCCGTCTCGACATGCCCGGCCTGATTCTGGCACAGCCCCTGCGCTAGCCACGCATTTACTCTCTCACCCACCGTGGAAAACCCAGCTTGTCATCCCCCCCCACGCAAGAGGCCGACAGCATCCAGTATGATTCTTGCTCTCATGTGCCGGGGAAGTCTTGCAGTGCCTGCGCCAACTGGGCCTGAGCATCGGCAAAGGAATAGGCTTGCATGTGTTTGTCGAATTGGTCCCAAGAGCCGCCGGGGAACAGCGGACCCAGAATGGTCCGGTTAGACTCGATGAATTCAAGCGCGCCGGCATCGTATTCCAGCAGCAGTTTGGTCAACTGGGACGCGGTCGCTCGCGCTTGAGCAAAGTCCGCTACTGGCGCAGCCGGCCAAGCTGACGCCGTGGAGGGGGATTCGAGCTTTGGCAGCGTGCTCCGCAACTGTACCAGCAGCGGTTCGAGTGCGGCGGCGACCTCGCTGGTCGCCGCTGCCAGCTCCGCAGCGGTGGCCCGGTCGCGGATGAGTTTCTCCAACGAGCCGGCGGTTGCCTGCACTCTCTTGGCACCAATGTTCCCGGCCACGCCCCTGAGCGTGTGGGCGAGGCGTTCGGCGAGAGCCGCGTCGCCCAGCCCCAGCGCGGCGGTGGTCTGGTCGATCGCAGGTCCCTGTTGCTCTGCGAACTGGCGAAGGAGTTTCAGATAGAGTTGCCAATTGTCGGCAACACGGGCCAGACCGTCCACAATATCGAGGCCCTCGATCGCCGGCAAGCCCGGGCCGCTCGCCACGACCGCCGGTGCTGAAGGCGAACGATCACCCTCACCCCGGCCATTTTCCCCAGATAGAGGCAGGCGGGTAGGCAGGGCTTCTGCGATGGGAGGTTCATCGGCAATCACGACCGGTGGCAGCCTGCCGCCGGCGGGTTTGTAGTATCGCGCCACCGTCTCGAACAACGCACCGGGGTCGATGGGTTTGGAAACGTGGTCGTTCATGCCTGCCGCCAGACAGCGCTGCTTCTCCTCAATTGTGGCATGGGCGGTCATGGCGATGATCGGCAGGTTTGCAAAAACAGGTTCGGAGCGGATTTGGGTCGTGGCCTGGTAGCCGTCCATCTCCGGCATCTGAAGGTCCAACAACACCACATCGTAAGCGCTCGGCTCACGCAACAATTGCTCCACGGCAAGGCGCCCGTTATTGGCCACCTTTACGGAGGCACCCACGCCTTCTAACAGTTCAACGGCGATCTGCTGGTTGATGTCGTTGTCCTCCGCCAGCAGAATGCGCACCCCCAGCAGCCGCGCCTCCGGCTGGCCGTCGATCGAGGGAACCTCGGCACCCGCGTCGCCAAAAACATTCACGAGTGTGTCCACGATCATCGACCTGGTGACCGGCTTGACGAGGAAGCCGTCGAGTTGCAGCAACTCGGCCTCCTCCCGAACTTCTTCGCGCCCGAAAGCCGTGACCAGCACGATGGCGGGCTGATGACCCAGCGTTTCGTCGCTCTTGATGTGGCGGCTGGCCTGCAAGCCGTCCATGCCGGGCATCCGCCAATCCATGAACACTATGTCGTAGGGATCGGTGGCGTCGTGAAGCTTGATGGCGGCAATGGCCTCCTTGCCTGACGCGACGGCATCCACGCGACTCGCCAGGCTGCTCAAAGGCTCGTGCAAAATCTCGCGTGCGGCGGGGTTGTCATCCACCACGAGCATTCGCAACTGTGCGAGCCGTGCGGGAACCATCGTGCCCGAGCCCTTCGCCGCGCCCACTCCGAGCCAGACGGTAAAGAAGAAGGTGCTGCCGACCCCGGCGTCGCTTTCAAGCCAGACGCGCCCGCCCATCAGCTCGACCAAGCGCAGGCAGATGGTCAGGCCCAGCCCGGTGCCACCGTGCTTGCGGGTGGTGGACATGTCCGCCTGGGTGAAGGGTTGGAAAAGTTTCGCCGATTGCGCGGGGGTCATGCCGATGCCGGTATCGCGCACGGAGAATTTGAGCTGCACCTTGTCGCCGGTGCGTTCGAGCAGTTCGATTTCGAGCCGGATCTCGCCTTGCTCGGTGAACTTGACGGCGTTGTTGACGAAGTTCGTCAGGATCTGGCCGAGGCGGAAAGGATCGCCTAGCAGATGCTCGGGGATAGCCGCTGAGACATGGGCCAGGAACTCCAGCCCCTTTTCGTGCGCCTTCTGCGCCGTGAGCGTCGTAACCGCGCTGATCACCTCGTCGAGCCGGAAGTCGGTCAACTCGATGTCGAGTTTGCCGGCCTCAATCTTGGAGAAATCCAAAATGTCATTGATGATGCTCAGCAGCGAGGTGCCGGCGTTGTGGACTTTGCTGACGTAATCGCGCTGCTTGGCGTTGAGGGGCGTTTTGAGCGCAAGGTGGGACAGGCCGATAATGGCGTTCATCGGCGTGCGGATTTCGTGGCTCATGTTCGCCAGGAACATGGACTTCATTTGCGTGGCCTCCTCGGCGTTGGCCTTGGCCGCGAGAAGTTCCTTTTCCTGCTGCTTGCGCAGAGTGATATCCGTGAAGCTGACCACCGAGCCTAACACCGCGCCGTCCTTGCGAATCGGCGTCGCGCCATATTCCACAGGCAGGCCCGAGCCGTCCTTGCGCCAGAGCCACTCATCATCAATGCGGCTGGCCTTGCCGGACTTGTAGGCGGCGAACATGGGACATTGTTCCTTCGGATAGTCGCTGCCGTCGAGCCGGTGATGGTAGAACGTGGCATGGGACGGCCGGCCGATGAGTTCCTCCGCGCTGAAACCGAGCATGCGGCACGCAGCGGGATTCACGAACGTGATGGTGCCCTCGGTGTCGGTGCCGAAGATGCCTTCGGCGCTCGATTCGAGAATGAGCCGCGTGCGCTCCTCGGCCTGCCTTCGTTCCTCCCGCTCCATGGCAAAGCGGAGTGCATTGGCCACAGTCTCCGCGACTCTTTGCACCCAGGCAGATTCGGTTTCGGTCAACGGTTTGAACAGACACAGTTCCATCACCCCCAGCACCGTCTCATTTGCCGAGAGGGGGCAGGCAAGCACATGGGCTGGCGGCACAGCCCCAAAGCCGAAGTGCACCCGGAGGCTTTCTTGGTCGGGAATGCTGAAAATCGGCCGCCGCGATTGCGCCGCCTGGCCGACAATGCCGGTGCCGATGGCAAACGATTTTGCAAGGGCCGAATCATCCGGATACGCATGGGCCGCGAGCCGGTGGAGCGCCCCGTCCGCGCCAAGGACGAAGACCGCACCCATGGGCGCTCCGAGATACTCGATCACACCTGCCAACCCGTTTTCTGCCACCTGGGCTACGGTGACGTTCCCGTGCAGGTTGCTGTTGAGCGCGGCAAGACTGGCCTCCAAAGTGGCGCGTTCTTGCGAGCGCCGATTCAGTCCCTCAAGCTCGGAGGCGTGCTCCGCGAGTTGGTTGGTGCGGGTGGCGACCTTGGCGTCCAAGTCGCGGTTCGACTCGATGAGGCGCCGCTGGTTTGTTAGAAGCTCCTGCCGCCAACGCCGCAGGACACTCAACACTATCAGCCAGCCGGTAATCAGCGGTGGAATGCCCCCGGCGGCGGCGACCACGTGAAACAACGCCCGACGCTTCTGAACATCGGTCGTGGCCTCGGCCGCGTGCTGTAGTTCCCGGCCCAGCGACTCCATCCCCTGTGCATAGATCTTCTTGTTGCGAACGTAATCCGCGCCAAACAGCAGTGCCTTGGCCCTTTCGTCGTTGCCTGCATGAAGCTGTTGAAAGGTTTCCGCCTCAAGCCGCGCCAACTCCGCGTTGGCCGTATCCGTCTCCTTCAAGCCCTGAAAGTCAGGAAGGATTGCCATGGCCTGGTCAATCGCCTTGAAGATGAGCGGCAGATTCTCGTTGTACCGCTTCTCCCAACTCAGATCGCCGGTGGCCGCCGCCATGCGCGCCGACATCGTCAGCACTTCGTCCAGATAAACGATCCGACCCCGCAGCTCCTGAATCTCAAAGCTGCGCCGAATCGAGGCATCAAGCGCCCGATAGGAACTCCAGGCGCTCCACGCCAGCCCGAGCAAGAGGGCAACGGTGAACAGCCAGCCAGCCGTTACAAACCATAATGGCCTGCGGCTGATTTGCATCGGTGTTTCAATCATGTCGTTGGTCCCCCTTGATGGCGTTTTCCGCTCGCTCCTGCTTGAATTTTCGTGATGCCTAACCGCCTTACGGCTTCACATCAAGGTCCTTGGGTTTCCTCGCCGCGGTGCCGAACTGGCCGAGCTGATAAACGGCCGCGCCAGCGGGCAGGAAGGTGAACGCCTCAAACGGTTCGGCGGGCATGGCGTCAAGGTATTCTCCGAGGTTAACTGATTTGTCCCCGCATAGAGTATCGAAGCAGGATAACCGATTGCTTGACTCGGTAAGTCACCTCACCACGACATAGACCGTGGTGCCCTGATACATCACGGGACGATAGAAGATGCCCCCGACATAGCGGCAGGTATAGCCACCATACACGACCGTGGTGTAGCCGGTAGGCACCACGCGGATGTAGCCGGAGGGCAGCGGCGCCACCACGACAGTCGCCTTGGTGGCGACAACCGTTCTTGATGGACCATAGGCGGGCAGTTGTCCTGGAACCGGACGGGTCGTCGCAACCGCTCCGCGCGGGCCGACCGCGGCCGCGCCGCGATCGGTGGCCACGGCGGTTCTGCCGTTGGCCCCCTGGGCGGCAGCCCCGTGGGGTCCCACGTAGGCCGATCCACCGCGCGGGGTGGTGTAGCTGGTGCCGCGTCCGGCTGGGGCGCTGCTAACACCGTAGGCCCGTGCGTCGGCGAATTGGGCGGTTAGAAGAAGGGCCGCTCCGGCGAACAACGCGTGTGACAGGTGAAGTGTGATTTTCATTCGGTAATTCGTTTTGAATTCTTGATTTGAGGTTTGTGATTCGATACTTGAGATTGAGATCTTGCGATATGGAATCTAGCGCTTGCCCGCGGTCTGCATTTTGGCGCTGGTCCACATTTCGATTTGCTCGGAGCGTTGGGGCGGAGTGAAGGTGAAAGTCGCAGGGCTGGCGGGTGCCGCGAGATTCCACTTGGAGAAGGCGATGCGCACTTGCGGCTGGCCGGGGCGATGGAACGTCGCGATCAGCTTGCGTGGCAATTGATCGCTCACCGCGATCCACAACTCCGCATCGGCCTCCTTGCCTTTGAGCGCCAGGCGATGGCACTCGACGCCCCCCAAGCCGAGGAAGCCCCCCGAAGTCTTGGCTAGCCCGAGATAAGTGACTGTGTCTGCCTGACGTCGGAATTCCTTGTAGGGATCACTGAGTGCGAATTCGGCGAGTGGCGGCGTGAATCCGTAGTTCTGGTCAAGCTGCTCGACGAGTCCGTCGAGCGTCGTGCGCATCGGCACCCGTGAGTAGAGGTTATTCTTCTCATCGACGATTGCGAGGGAGCGCCCGTCGGTGATGAAGCGCCGCACGCCGAGATTGCTCTTGGCGCGGGCAGCTATTTTATTAGGCCGCTGCACGGCAACGGCGATGTTGGCCTTCTCCGGCACGCTAAGCCCCTCGACCAAGGCCGGATCGAGCTCGCGCGTCGCCTGAAAGGTGAAACTCTGCGCGGCTGCGAGTCTCGCCGACATTTGGCGCAGCAGTTGATCGGCATTGGTTTCCGCCGCAGCAAGCGGCAACAGTGAGGTCGCGACGAGCGCAAGTGCAGTTAGTGATGATGTCTGGATGGATTTCATTGTTCTTGTTTGGTTCATTTGATGGTTAGTCGGATTGTCGATTGCGACGATGAGGGCGGTTGAAGTCGTGAGGCGGGGCAATGGCGCCGTGCTCAGAGGCGGGGCGTTGCCATCGGTCCGAAGAAGATTTGCAGGATTCTATCCCTGCCGATCACGCGCGCTAGTTCGTGCATCATGCAATAGGTGAGGATCAGCACCAGCAGGATGATCTGGATCGCCCAGAAATGAGGCCAGACGATTTCTGCCAGAAGTTTCTCATTTCCGGCGGCCAAGCTGCCGGCCTGCCGCGAGAATTCAACCAGATGTTCCAGATAGTGGATGAGGGAGGCCAGCAGCAGATAGATCAGGGTCTTCCAAGCGACGTTGTAGATGAGCGGTTTGTCGGGAAAGCGATTGATGATCGGGAGCATGTCCGCGAGCAACACCGCTTTGCCCAGAATGATCGCGGCAACCGCCACCGAAACCGATGCAAGCGAGGATATCCCGGTTCCCTTCAGCATCAATACGCGAACGAACGCGACAATATGCAGCGCCACGAAAAAAAAGATCGTCGGCGGCAGCAACGCAAAGAACTCTTCCTTGAGTTTGTGGTTGAGCTGGCTCATCGGATCTGAATTGTATTTTGTTATTTTCGCAGGCCTTACAAGCGCCTGCCGAAGCACTGATTGCTGAATTCCGATTACTTCTTCAACCGCCAATGGCGGGCGGCTCTTGCGAACCGCCCGTCGAAATGGCGTTACGAATTGTGGTCCGGCATGGGGGTTTCAATGTTTGCCGCTGCCGCCGGATTCCTGGAGTTTTTCCAGCACCTGGTCGAGGGAGAAGCTGCCCGCTTTCTGGCGTGGCGGATAGGCCAGGTAGGATTGCAGGTGTTTGCCGACGAAGGCCTGGCATGGCACGGCGAGAAACGCGTGATTGAGGATATAATTGCCATAGCCTTCGGCGCTATCCACGGCGCGTTCGAAGGGGTCTGCACGGAGGTCCTCGATCAACGGCACGCGCAGCGCCACCAGGGGTTCGGACCACACCTTGAAGCCTTCGGCACGTTGTTCCAGAAACAGCAGTTTCCAACGCTCGTAACGCACGGCAGCGAGATTGCCGTCGTCGGTCCAATAGAAGAACTCCTTGCGCGGATCCTCCGCCTTGCCAGCCAGGAACGGCCCTTGGTCGTAGCCATCAAGGTGGACCTTGAAGGTTTTGCCGGCGGCCTCATAACCGGTTAGCAGTTTGTCCTTGATATTGGGTTCCCCGGCGGCGGCGATCAGGGTGGGCAGCCAGTCCTCGTGCGACACGATGGCGTTGACTTCGGTGCCCGGCTTGATGACGCCCGGCCAGCGCATCATTCCGGGAACGCGGTAACCGCCTTCCCAACTTGAGTTCTTCTCACCATGGAACGGAGTGGTGCCGCCATCGGGCCAGGAAAATTCCTCGGCGCCGTTGTCAGTGGTGTAGAGCACGATCGTGTTGTCGGCGATGCCGAGATCGTCAAGTTGTTTGAGGATCTCGCCGACCATCGCGTCGTGTTCGACCATGCCGTCAGCCGCAATGCCCAGGCCGGTCTTACCCGCCGATTCGGCTTTGAGGTGGGTGTGGATGTGCATGCGCGTCGAGTTGAACCAGCAGAAGAACGGTTTCTTGGCTTGCGCATTGCGGCTGATGAAATCCTTCGCGGCGCCAAGGAATTCCTCGTCCACGGTTTCCATCCGTTTCTTGGTGAGCGGGCCGGTATCCTCGATGGTTTGCCTGCCCACCCGGCCAAAGCGCGGGTCCTCGGTCGCGTCGTCCTTGTCGCTTGCCTTGCATTTCATCACGCCGCGCGGGCCGAACTTTTCCTTGAATCCTGGCATCTTCGGGTAATCGGGATTCTCCGGTTCCTCCTCGGCATTGAGGTGATAGAGATTGCCGAAGAACTCGTCGAACCCGTGAACCGTCGGCAGGAATTCATTGCGGTCTCCGACATGGTTCTTGCCGAACTGGCCGGTGGCGTAGCCCTGCGGCTTGAGCAATTCGGCGATGGTCGGATCCTTTTCCGAGAGCCCTTCCTTCGCGCCCGGCAAGCCGACCTTGAGCAGTCCCGTGCGGAAGCAGCTCTGGCCGGTGATGAACGCGGCGCGGCCGGCGGTGCAGGATTGCTGGCCGTAGAGGTCGCTGAAGATCGCGCCCTCCTTGGCGATGCGGTCGATATTTGGCGTCTTGAAGCCCATCATGCCGTGACTATAGGCACTGATGTTCCACATGCCGATGTCGTCACCGAAGATGACGACAATGTTGGGTTTCTTTTCCGCGGATTGGGCGGCAGGAATCGCAGCTAGTAGCGCGACTCCGGCCGTCATCAGGGACAGGCAATAGTTGGTGGTTTTGTATTTCATGGTTGTTGTTTGTGTCGTATTTCGGCTGTCAGCCGTTCGTTGGCATGTTAGGTGGCGCCGCTGCCATTCGGCCGCGTGCCTGAAGTGGGGGGTCTCATTGTTTCATGGAGCGCCCAATCGATGGCGTCCAGCAGGGCCTGGGTGTCCACGGGCTTTCGGAAGAAACCGGCTGCCCCGGATTTATGGGCGGCGGCCCGCATTTCATCGGTGTCCAGGGCGGTGATGAAGATCACGGGAAGGTCGTGATGGTCGGCGTTGAGCCGGTGTTTCAAATTCAGACCGCTCATGCCGGTGAGAGTCATGTCCGCCACGATGCAGCCTGATTTCGTGAGGTCCGCGCTGGCATGGAACTGATCCGCGGATTCGAAGACTTCACAGGCAAAACCTGCGGATGCCATCACGCGGCCGAGCGCCCGGCGGATGCTCGCGTCGTCGTCGATGACGAATATGGTGGGGCGTAATGAAACCATCGGTGTTCGGCACCGTGGCAGGATACGAACGGTTCGGCTATTGGACCTTAGGCCAATACCTGCGCTTCAGGTCTTTGCGGCTGCAAAACCTGCCGCCGCACAAAGCCACACCAACTCGGCGACGGATACCACCTGCATTTTCTCCATGGCGCGGGCGCGGTGGACTTTAACGGTCTTTTCGACGATACCCAATTGGGAGGCGATTTGTTTGTTGAGCGCACCTGTAATCACCCAGGCCATGACCTCCCTTTCACGCTCGGTTAGCCTACCGATGCACCCGCGAATGTGCTGGAGGTGGCTCCCATTGGCCAATTCCTTGCGGTGCTTTTCCAAGGCTTCGGCGATGGCCTCAAGCAGGTCATCCTGATCAAATGGCTTTGATAGAAACGTCACCGCCCCCTGCTTCATGGCCGTTACGGTGGCGGGGATGCTGCCATTGCCACTGATGAAAATGACCGGGCATGATGCCGGGCCACCTGAAAGTTCACGCTGCAATTCCAAACCACCGAGACCGGGCATGCTGAGATCCAGCACCAAGCAGGCTGGATGTCCCAACGGCATGGCCTGCGATGCGAGAAACTCCTCGGCTGAGGAATAGGCACGCGCTTCATACCCCGCTTGAACGACCATGCGCGAGAGGCTGCGTAACACGGAGGCGTCGTCGTCCACAAGAAAGACGGTTGGGGTGGCGGCGCTCATGAGTTTGGCCAGCTAGTTGATACCTGACGACCCCTGATCGCAAGTGCTTTCACGAAGCCTCCACCGGCAGCACCATCCGGAAAAGCGCGCCTCCATCCGAATGGTTCTCCGCCAGCAACTGCCCGCCGAAGCGCTCAATGATGCTGCGGCTGATCGAGAG
>Ga0073936_10003653_pt1 | contig 21834 bp, 18 predicted proteins | sample AliMusrvi5mmetaG_FD_87041 | JGI IMG/M metagenome (GOLD analysis project Ga0073936, IMG submission 87041) | Freshwater lake bacterial and archeal communities from Alinen Mustajarvi, Finland, to study Microbial Dark Matter (Phase II) - Alinen... | ecosystem: Environmental > Aquatic > Freshwater >... | reverse complement strand
CACTTGTGAAGTGTATCATCTTCAACAATGGTATCGGGATTAAGCAGGAGAACATACTCTCCTTTAGCTTTTCGGATAGCCTGGTTGTTTGCTTTCGAAAAACCCATGTTTTCCTTGTTTTCAAGGAGGTGAACATCGGGGAATTTCTCTTTGACCATTTTTACTGAACCATCCACGGAATTGTTATCTACCACGATGATTTCGGAAGTGAGATCTTCACAGGCCTTTATTACGGAATGAAGGCACTGCTCAAGAAAATACTTAACGTTGTAGTTGACGATAACAACCGATAACTTCATCCGGGCGGTAAAATTTATTTCGTAAAATTACATTTTATTTTGTCGTTTACCTTAAATGTCACCGTTGTCGATTGCTTTTACGATCACTTCGATCGGACGGTCATCACCTTCCGGATCATATTTTGTTTTAAGGTCGTAACCGAAGAGGCTTGCAAGTGTCTGCCACACAAACGCTGAGAAACCACCCCTGAGGTCTTTTACGATATCAAAAGACGAACTTCCGGTTTCCCGGTATACCAGTTTAATCAGGATCTTTCCCTGGTTAAACGTCAGGTCCCGGATCTTGTCGCCAAAAGTTCTTTCCAGCTCCTTTTCAGCCTTTTTGATGAATTCTTTCCTGGCTTTTTCCGTCGGGATCTTTTCCATGGCATCACGGTACTCCCGTAATTTCGCTCCGGCCATTTTTGCAAAAGGATATACGATCTTAACATTGTAAACCAGTCGGTCATAACGGATCCTTTCCTTCCTGCTCATGACGAGGGGAGGAGAAAAAACAGAGGCGGAATCAATATCAACGAAAGGAAGCGTATCTCCGGCAAGGATCTTTGCCGGGACTTTTAAATGATGTATCGTATCCTGAGAAAAAATCGGAAATGTGAATAGGAAAATGATCAGAAAAATACCGGTCAGCCTTTTCATCAGTATGCAGAAAATTACAGATCTGTTAAAACGAAAAGAAGCTTGAATTTAGTATTATGCAACCCTCAGGCGGGCAATACTGGTCTGCAGGAAATTTTCTTCTACGAAAGACCTTGTAACCAAAAGTTGCTTAACATTGGCCTTAGATGGTAGTTCGAACATGGATTCGTTCATAATGGCCTCCAGAATGGAACGGAGTCCACGGGCTCCCAGTTTGAATTCAATGGATTTCTCAACAATAAAATCAAGAGCTTCTTCCTCGAATGTGACTTTAATGTTGTCCATCTCAAAGAGTTTTGTGAATTGGCGTATGATCGAATTCTTAGGCTCTGTCAGGATCCTGCGTAAGGTTTCACGATCAAGCTTGTGCATGAAAGTGACGATCGGAAGCCGGCCGACAAGCTCCGGGATCAATCCATAGCTTTTCAGATCAACGGGGGAAACATACTGCAGCAGGTTTTCTTTGTCAATCACTTGTCTGGAACGGTCAGCAGTATAACCAATCATGCTGGTCTGCATACGTGCGCCGATCTTCTTTTCGATCCCGTCGAATGCCCCGCCGGTTATGAACAGGATATTCTGTGTATTGACCTGGATCATCTTTTGCTCAGGGTGTTTTCTGCCGCCCTGGGGTGGTACATTCACCACAGCGCCTTCCAGAAGTTTTAACAATGCCTGCTGAACCCCTTCACCTGAAACATCGCGGGTGATGCTCGGATTATCGCTTTTCCTGGAAATTTTGTCAATCTCATCTATGAAAACAATCCCACGTTCGGCGGCAGCCACATTGAAATCTGCAACCTGGAGCAGCCGGGAAAGAATGCTTTCAACGTCCTCACCAACATAACCCGCTTCCGTCAGCACGGTTGCATCTGCAATGCAGAAAGGAACATTCAGCATCTTTGCGATCGTTCGGGCCAGCAGGGTTTTCCCTGTTCCCGTCTCACCAACGAGGATGACATTGGATTTCTCGATCTCAACATCATCTTCCCTGACTTTTTTACTATATTGAATGCGTTTGTAATGGTTGTAAACGGCAACTGAAAGAACACGTTTGGCTTCATCCTGTCCGATGACATACTGGTCAAGGTAGTTCTTCATCTCGACAGGTTTCATGAGAGTATAATCCGGAAGATTCTTCTGGACCTTGGAAGCCATTTCTTCTTCCATGATCTGCTGTGCCTGAGCAATGCAGTTTTCGCATATATGAGCATTCAGGCCGGCGATAAGCATATTGGTATCACGCTTCTCACGCCCGCAGAACGAACACCTTTCTCCTGATTTGCTCATGATCTGCTATTTTTCTTTCTTGCTTCTTGTCAATACCTCGTCGATCATACCATATGCCTTTGCTTCCTCGGCAGTCATCCAGTAATCGCGGTCGGCATCCTTGAGTATGCGCTTGTAAGGCTGACCGGAATGATTGGCAATGATGTCATAAAGTTCCTTCTTCAGTTTCTGAATCTCCCGGGTCGTGATTTCAATATCGGAAGCCTGACCTTCTGCACTCCCCATAGGCTGATGGATCAATACACGTGAATGCTGCAGAGCTGTCCTTTTCCCCTTTACTCCGGAACAAAGAAGCACTGCGCCCATCGATGCAGCCATTCCTGTACAGATCGTTGCAACATCCGGGTTGATATACTGCATGGTGTCGTATATTCCAAGACCAGCATATACCGAACCACCTGGTGTATTCAGGTATATCTGGATATCCTTACGCGAATCAACAGAATCAAGAAACAAAAGCTGGGCCTGGATAATGTTGGCCACATAGTCGTCGATTGGCACTCCGAGGAAAATGATCCTGTCCATCATCAGCCTTGAGAAAACATCCATTGTTGCAATGTTTAGTTGCCGCTCCTCAATGATGGTGGGGGAGATATAGTTGGCAGAAACTGTCTTGTATTTTTCAAGGGAGATCGCATTGATGCCCCTGTGTCGTATTGCATATTTTGAAAATTCGTCCATGGTTTTGAATTTTAATGGTTATGATGATCATGCCCATGATCGTGGTCATGTTCATGATCGTGTTCGTGATGATGATGATCCACTTCATGTTCCTGCAGAGCCGATGCCTTGGCAATGAATTCTTCATAAGTGATCTCTTTATCTTCAATGTTCAGGTTATTCCGGAAAACATCCAAAAGCTTTGCAGTGTATAGTTCGTCGTTGATTTTACTGACTTGTTCCTTATTCTTCATCACCGTATCAACCAACGAGTCATAGCGTTTGTCTGCTTCGGGATCATCCTCAAGGTTCAGGGGGATCTGGCGCAGGAAGTATGTTTTTATATAATTGCGGATATCTTCCGTTGCGACCTGGATTTCAAAATCCTTTATCAGTTTGTTCTCAATAAGCTGCCACCGCATCGAATCCGTAAACATACCGTATTGGTTGTCGATATCTTCAGGCTTCATGTTGTTTTCACGGCTTTCAAGCAGCCACCTTTTCAGGAATACATCCGGCAGAGGGAACTGAATTTCTTTAATGAGTTTATCGGTCACATTCCGAAAGAACAGTTTATCAGTTTCACCTGTAAAACTGGATGCCGCGTCTTTCCGGATCTGCTCACGGAAATCTTCTTCTGATTCAAGTTCGAGACCAGGAAATACTTTTTGATAAAATTCAGGATTCATCTCGGCTTCCACAAGGTGGAAAATGTCATTCACGGTAAATTCCAGAATAAGATTCTCATCTTCAGCTTTAATTTTTTCGATGCCCAGCAGTTTAGCTGCCTCTTCGGCATCCCTAAAAAGTTCAAGGGGGCGGATGTTGATTTTATCCTCCTTATGTAAGCCGATGAGTCTGTTTTTGGCATCGCCTTCTTTCACCTGGTTCAGACCGATGTAGCTTGATTTTTTTATGCCATCTTCAACAGGCTGGCCGTTTTCTCCGATTTCCATGAGATCGCCGCGGAGCATATCATCCATCCCGGATTCCTCAGGGTTTGTGGATGTGCCAAACCGTTTGCGTGTATCCTCCAGGTAACGTTCAACCATTTCGTCGTCCACTGTTATCTGGTAACGCTCTATGCCTTCAATGTCAGGCAGGGACAAAGGGATGTCGGGGGCAAACCCCATGTCGAAATAAAGGTCAAATTCCTCCTGCAATTCAAAGTCAACGCCAGAATTCTTTTCACTGTTTGGCAAAGGGTTTCCAAGAACATCGAGTTTTTCGCCTTCTATATAGGTGGCGATGGATTCAGAGATAAGTTTGTTAATTTCATCAGCTTTCAGTGCGTTGCCATACATTTTTTTAACCATTCCATAAGGAACTTTCCCGGGTCTGAATCCCGGGACATTCGCTTTTCGCTGGTAATCCTTGATGAGCTTGCTTACTTTTTCCTCGTAGTCTTCTTTACGGATTTCAATTTTGATTGTCGCTGTGAGGTCTCCTGTGTTTTCTCTCGTAATGTTCATGAACTGGATATTGATATTAAGAATGAGATTTTAAATTTTTCCGATACCGGATCAGTAAAAATTAACCGTTTATAAAAGTTCCAATATGCAACTTGCAACTCACAACTTGCATCTGTTAAGTGCGGATGAAGGGACTCGAACCCCCACGCCCTGAGGCACAAGATCCTAAGTCTTGCGCGGCTACCAATTACGCCACATCCGCAGGCAGATCTTTGAAAAGGTGTGCAAAGATACGAATTATTGGGAAAATACCTGCAAAACCAATTCTCGGTCAGACAGTGGATTTATTACGGATTCCCACAGTTGCTGTTTACGGTTTTCTCCTATTGTTGGTGTTTAGGGGAGCTGGTAATTTTACATTAAGCCGGAAACCAATTTCTTTTCCCGCCGTAAAATGAAAAGGAAGCAACTATTAGGTTTATTCGTGTTGTTAATTCTGTAACAATTCACAAACGCTGCCATTGGCTGAATGATCATTTAAAAGACAATAGACCTAGACAAAATCGAATGTCATGAAAATGAAAGGCTGTTTCCTGTTTTTAATTTTGTTGCTGTCAACATTCTATTCCTATGGACAGGAGATGTTAGGGGCAGTATCAGGCAATTATGCAGGCCTTACCGGACTCCAGATGAATCCCAGTTCTATGCACAATTCGAAAATTTACCTGGATATCAATCTGATTGGGGCTGATGCTATGGTTCAGAATAATTATCTATACCAAAGCCGCAAGGATTACCATGTCAGCAATTTTTTCAGTTCTGCATATGAATGGCCAACCCACCAGGAAGAATACGGCACAGATGTCCGGATGTTTTATCATTACCGGAATCATCGGACAAAAGATGCCTATGAGAACCTGAGGGTTAACGGACCTGGAGTCATGCTTGTTTACGGCAACCACGCATTTGCTCTGACAACTGCCGTTCGTTCTGTATTTTCAGCGCATAACATCCCATATGAAATTGCGAACTTTACTTACCTCGGATTGAATTACATCCCACAGCAAAACATCAATTATAAAGATAACCGTCCATTTAGCACCTCCGAACTGACCTGGGCTGAGATCGGGCTCTCCTATTCCTATATTTTTTATGCAAGGGGATTCAATTCAATTGCTGCGGGCATATCGGTCCGCCGGTTAATGGGATATGCCGGAGGATACATGAAAGTAAACAGCATTGATTACATTGTTCCGAACGATTGCACACTGGTTGTTAAAAACCTTGATGCACAGTATGGTTTTTCAGCCCCCATGGACTATGATAAAAATGAGATGTGGAATGATAAAACTATTAAAGGCGGTGGTTTTGGATTTGATATAGGAATCACTTATACCCGGAAGTCGCATATCCACCAGACTCAGTATTTTAACAGACTTTGTGCTCAGCAGAATGAGGATTACCTTTATCGGATCGGATTGGCTTTGATTGATGTTGGTGCGATCCGTTTCAATACGCATGCATCAGGGTATTCAATCGATAACAAAAGCGCCAGTTGGACAAACCTCACAAAATTTAACTATCAGACGATAAATCAGCTGATGGATACGATCAGCTGGAAATTTTACGGTGATAATAAATCTTCCTATAGAAGCGACAAAGTCATGGTTTGGCTGCCTTCTGCCCTCACGGCCCAGTTTGATTATCATGTTTACAAGAATTGGTACGCCAATGCTTCTTTGGTGTACGGATTTGCTCTTGCTGCAGGCTCCTTGCACAGGCCATCAGAACTTACAGTGATCCCGCGTTATGAAAGCAATAAGTTCGAAATAGACCTTCCTGTTTCACTTTACGACTGGACATTACCACGTGTGGGAATTGCCATGCGGCTTTACTGGCTTACCATAGGGACAGACAAACTGGGCGGATTCTTTAATTTCAGCGATTTTACAGGGATGGATGTCTATTTTACCGTGAAGATCGGATTTGATAAAGGCATTTGTAAGTTCAAGGGCAAACAGGGTTGTGCTGAGAAATATTATATCCACAAGGCCTTACGATGAGGTTTTTACATCCAGGGCATCCCGAAGTGCATTTCCGATCAGCATAAAGGCAAGCACCATCAACATGATGGCGAAACCTGGTAAAATAGCCAGGTAGGCTGAGTCCAGGACAATGTACCCGTAGTTTTCTTTGATCATAGATCCCCAGGAGGGCATTGGCGGTTGTACCCCGATTCCCAGGAAACTCAGCCCTGCCTCCAGTAGTATAGCAGATGCAAAGTTGGCAGCGGATATGACAATCACAACCCCCATGATATTGGGAAGAATGTGATGAACAATGATCCTGTAATTCGAAAAACCAAGAGCCTTACCAGCTTCCACGAATTCCTTCTCACGAATGCCAAGGATCTGTCCGCGGACCACCCGGGCTACTTCCACCCACATGGTAAGTCCGACAGCAATAAATACCTGCCAGAAACCTTTTCCAAGTGCGAAAGTGATGGCAATGACCAGCAGCAAGGTAGGGATGGACCACACAACGTTGATGAACCATACAATCAGCTGATCAATCCATCCGCGGAAGTAGCCGCTGACTGAACCAAGAAAAATCCCGATAACCAATGAGATGAAAACTGATATCAGTCCAACAGAAAGGCTGACCCGGGTTCCGATCAGGAGCTGGCTGAGCATGTCTCGTCCGAAACGGTCGGTGCCAAGCCAATAGTGACGCCTGATCATATTATTTGATCGTATTGTGGCTGTTAATCCGGAAATGGATTCACGGTGGCTGATACCATAAATATCTTTAAACAGCAACATGTTGCCAACGGTCTTGATTTTATTCCTATCCTCTGTCAGCGGGAAAACAATATCTGCAAGGTGGAAGGACCGTTCCTGAGAATGTTCTCCCGGGACGTCCGTGAAATCGGTCAGAATTACATACGAACCCTGAATGCGGTAAGTGTTGTATGGAACCGGGGTAAAGTCGCTTCTTTTTCCGGAGATCATAGCTGAGAGCCAGGATACTTGAAATTCAGGCTGATTTTTCCTGACTAATAGCATGTTTACAGTAAAACCTGGTTTTTTCAGGCCAACCTCCAGGCACTGGTCGTTTGCAAAGGGCGTCTGATCCGGGGTGATCAGGTAACCTAATGTGGCAACCAGAACGGTAAGTCCGATGAATATCAGAGATCCGAAACCCAGCCTGTTTTTTTTGAATTTCCTCCAGGCAAGGGTAGATAAACTGTATGAAGTTGTGTGTTTGGTTTTCCTGAACAACAATTTCCGGGGATAAGATGATCTCACAAAAATAAAAAGATTACTGTTCTGATTGTGAATTATTCCGGGGGCAACTTTGCAGTTTTTTCAGTGTTGACGAAAAGTTGGTTGATTGTTTCAAAAAAGTTTATATTTTTGCACCCTTAAATGGTGGATGTAGCTCAGCAGGTTAGAGCGTCAGATTGTGGATCTGAAGGTCGTGGGTTCGAGCCCCATCTTCCACCCGGTAAAGCCGCCTCTTTGAGCGGCTTTTTTTTTTCTCTGAAATCAGGCTTTCTGTTTTTTATTGAAAAAATTGAATTATGAAGTAAAAGATTGTATTTTTACTTTCCGGTTCCTTCCGATGACTCATATTCCTCGTTCTTCCTTTTTAAAAATAAATTTCGGATCTGGTCGTTAACTTTATGAATAAAGGCATTATAATGAAAAAAATCACAAGAGTTTTCTTTTTCCTGCTAATCCTTGTTTGCTTTGCTGGGTGCAAGAAATCATACAACCATTATTCCATTTCCGATGATTTCAGGACCTGGATGGATTATAAGCGTGGCAGTTACTGGATATATAAGAGTGAGAATTCCGGAAAGAATGACAGTACGTCTGTATGGCAGCGAACTAACGGTACTTCGGATGCAGAAAAGGGAAGTGGCTATTATTTCGATTATATTGATATACGTTTGAAGAGCCAGTTTGCACATGCTGTCTACATCCGCGGAAATGAAAATTATGAAAGCACTGCTGTTACCACAAATGAAGTTATCATGCCGGAAGCCCTGAGGTCAAACCTGACCATTAATCAGAAAGTCATTTGGAATGGTGGGACTTACCAGGAACTGCTTCGGTTGGACACGCTCATTTTAAACAGCAGATCATTTATTAATGTCCGGCATGTCCGCACAGGTACAACTCTTGCTGGTGATTCCATTGTCAGGGAATATTTCTATGCGCGGGGTATCGGAATGGTAAAATTCAGACAGCAATATAAATCCACAGATTCAACCTGGAGCCTGTTACGCTGGAGTGTAAGCCAGGATTAAGGATGCGGAATTAATGGATTGATTGAGACCGGCGACTCCCAATTCACATTTCTACTTAATTTCCCCCGAAAAAGAAGATTTGAATTCCTCCCAGGGAGTTTTCAGATAAGCGTCATCTCCAAAATAATGGATAATCGGCTCGAACTCATGCGATGGCTGATAACCGGATACCACTGTCAGCCATTGGCTTTTTTCATTAAGAAAAACATACGACGGGTAAGACATGTTGTTCTTTAACAACTCATTGGCAAGCTGGTGGGTTGAGCGGTGGCTTCCCGGATTGGGGTTTGTAAAGGTAACCCCATCGATCTCAAGTGTGTCCTTCATCTCCGCATTCAGTTTTACACAATAGTACTCCTTGTTCATGTATTTCACGATGAGGGGATTGGTGAAAGTTTCCGCATCCATTTTCTTGCACCATCCGCACCAGTCGGTAAAAACATCAATAAAGATCTTTTTTGGTTTTTTTTTATTTAGTTTGTAAGCCTCCTGGAAACTGTACCATTTGATCTTTTCACCATTTCCCGGATCCTTCTCTTTCTGCTTTTGCTGGGCAAATGAGGGTTCTGTATACCAGGTCAGAAGGACCAGCGTAAGGAATGAAAAAACGGCTTTCTTCATTATGTTTTTTTTACAAAATTACGCAACTTTCCTCTCCTGCAAACATCAATTTCTGAAATAGAGAAAAAGATATAATATTTCACTATCTAAATAGCTAGATTTGAATATGTAATAAAGATAGTTCGCTACCCGCGTTCCATTTCCCGCTGATGGTCCTTCTGTTTTAAGGTTTCCCGCTTGTCATAATGATGCTTGCCGCGTGCCAGGGCAATGGTGAGTTTTGCAAGGCCTCTTTCATTAATGAAAAGCAGGGTAGGTATGATCGTAAAGCCCTTTTCCTTTACCTTGGTCTGAAGTTTCTTAAGTTCGCGTTTTGTAAGTAACAGTTTTCGGTCGCGTTTGGGTTCATGATTATTGTAGGTGCCAAAAATGTATTCTGATATGTGCATGTTGATCACAAAAAGTTCGCTTCCCCTGAAAGTACAATAAGCATCAACAATATTGGCCTTCCCGTCTCGGATCGATTTTATTTCTGTCCCTGAAAGCTGGATCCCCGCCGTAATTTCCTGAAGCAGGAAATACTCGTGGCTGGCCTTTTTATTCTTTATGCTGATGCTGTTCTCCATTATTTCTTCTCCGGTACAAGGGAGACCCTGAGGTAGTGGTCGCCATTCATATAACGTTCGGCTGTTGATTTTAGGTCGGTGATCTTAACCGCGTTCACTCTGTCATTAAATTTCATGATAGTTGACGGGTCTGTATTGTCATAATAAACGGATTCGATCTTGTTCATCCAGAACTCGTTTTTCTCCAGGTCCGTTTCCCTTGCCCGAATTAGTGTTTCCTGTGCTTTTTTAAGGTCCACAACCGTTGGACCTTTTTTACGGAGCTTTGCGATCTCCCCGAGAACAGCCTTGGTTAGTTTATCCTTCATTTTCGGGGCACATCCAAAGAGCACGATCAGCTGGTAATCTGCATGTGGGTAATGGTCCAGCCTGAGAATTACCTGAGGGGAGTAAACACCACTCATCTTCTCACGGATGACCTCGATAAGTTTTATGGATATGATTTCTTTCAGCAGGTTGAGTTCCAGGATATCTTTCTGCTCCCAGTTGATTTTTTCTGACATTACAATCCCTACCATTCCCTGAGGATCTGTTCCTTTGTAAACTGTAACATCCTTAATGCCTTCAACAAACTTCGGGGAAGTGTCTTTCCATGTCTCTTTTCTGTTAAGAGAGGGAAGATTTCCGAAATACCTGGCAATTGCAGGAATGACTGAGTCAGTTTTAAAGGAGCCGACAATAATGAACTTGAAGTCACTTGCATCCGCAAACCGGTCTTTGTAAATGGAGTAAATGTCATCCAGGTTGACCATCTTCAACTGTTCAATGGACGGGATCACGATAAGTCGTTTATAACCTGGATAAGCACACTTGAACAGCGTATCGTAAAAGGTCATGATCGGGTTCTCCTTCATGAATTTAAGCTGGTTCTCGATCTGCGACATATGAGCCTGGTATGCTGATGAGTCTTTTCTTGGTCCATCAAAATATAGGTATACGAGCTGCATCAGGGTTTCAAAATCTTTTGGTGATGCATTCCCGTGAAATCCTTCCTTGCATGGATCGATGTATGGGGTGATCTCCAGATTTTTGCCCTTTAGTTTTTTCTCCAGGTCAATATTGGTGAAAGTCCCGGCACCACTCTGCTCGATCACTTCAGGAGCAAAATGTGCCGACATCACCTTGCTGTCCGGGTATAATGAACTCCCGCCCGGGCTGAAAGCTGAGATTACGATCTCGTCATTTTTAAAGGTCGTTGGTTTAAGCATGACCTGGACCCCGTTGGAAAGTGTGAGCTCAGTGAATCCGAGTTCCTTGTTTTCTTTCCTGGAAAGGATCTTTCCGGTCTGGAGTTCTTTCTGAACAAGTGGTTCCTCCTTATAAGTGTCAACGTAGGCTTTGAGATCAGTTGTTTTTGAGTTTTCTATGATCTTCAGCACATCCTCTTTTGAAGGTACTTTTACACCCGGTTTTTCCGGTGCAGTGATCACCATGGCAAGGTTATCGTCTGTCACGTATTCTTTTGCAAGTGCATTAATCTCTTCAAGTTTGATGTCAGGAACAAGGTTTTTAACATATTTAAAGGATTTCTGGGCTCCGGGAATCGGGTCTCCCATCAGGAAATTCCCCACATAATCATTCGTGAAATCCATTGATTCAGTCTTGTCAAACTCCTTTGCGGCTTTTTCATATTTGCTGAACATTTCCTCTTTCTGACGGTCCAGTTCAGTCTGTGTAAAACCGAAACGCCTTACACGTTCATTCTCAGCCAGAAGGGATTCCATGCTTTTATCAATCTGGTTTTCCTTTGCCATAGCGCTGGTGATGTATGCATCTTTGTCGCGTGAAAGAAAATGCCCGTAGTACGCGTAACCATAAACAAATGGTGATTCCGGCTTCTGTGAAATTTCCGTGAACCTCTGGTTCAGCATGCCGGTATAAAGTTCTGCCATCAGCCTTGACCTGAAATCACCAAGGCTCTTTTCCGGCTTGAACGGGTGTTTGTAGAACAAGGTGATGCTGTTGTTGGTAGCTTCCTTGTCAGTCTCAATGGCAATCAGCGGATCCTTGTTATCAGGTATCGAAAAATTCGTTCGTTCCTTCAGCTGTGAAGGATTCTGAATAGCTGCAAAATGCGACTTTATCTGGGCTTCCACTTTAGCAGGATCAATATCGCCAACGATCATCAAAGCCTGAAGATTGGGACGGTACCAGTCATGATAAAATGATTTTAAGGATTCATGTTTGAAGTTCTGAATGATCTCAACTTTCCCGATCGGCACTCTTTCTGCGTATTTTGAATCCTTCAGCAGCACAGGAAGATACCGTTTCATCATGCGGTCCTCCGCACCCAGACCCAAGCGCCATTCCTCGGTAATCACCCCACGTTCCTTGTCAATCTCCTTGTCATCCATTGTGGCATTATGTGCCCAGTCCTCCAATACCTGGTAACCTTTCAGCAGCAGGGTCGAATCATCTGTAGGCAGTTGGAGCATATACACAGTTTCATCAAAACTGGTGTATGCGTTGATGTCAGCACCAAATTTTACGCCTGTTTTCTGTAGAAAATTGATGAGCTCATTCTTGGGGAATGAAGAGGTGCCATTAAAGAGCATATGTTCGGTAAAATGTGCCAATCCTTGCTGATCGTCACTTTCCATTACAGAGCCGGCGTTTACCGCAAGACGAAGTTCAACACGGTTTTCCGGTTTCTTGTTTTTCCGGATGTAATAAACCAGTCCGTTATCCAGTTTGCCGATTTTGACATTCGGGTCAACTGCAATGGGCGAGCTGAGGTCAATCGTGGTGGTTTGTGCTGATAACAACCCGGCTAGGAGCAGAAACAGGATCATCAGGCATGATCCCTTCGAATTTGTTTTCATACGATCAGTTTTGATAATGACACTTGATTTTGCCGGCAAGTTACAAATATTTCATGAAAAGGCTGAAGATGCAGTTGTATCATATCTTCAGGCTGATACCCAGCATGAAGTTGATGGGTGCCTGAGGAAAATACCCGTCATAAACGGTCTCTGCGCCGCCTACGAAACAACGGTAAACCCAGGCGTTGCTTTCATATTCCGAACTGAAAAGGTTGTTGATGCCAAGGTTGAGCCCGATCTCCTTGATATACTTCGTATGTATGGTATACCCTGCCGAGATTCCGTTTATAAAATATCCGTTAAGGGATCGGTCGTCACTGGAGGTGTTGTCTATGTATTGCTTTCCGACATACCTCGAATTCAGGGAGAAGGTCATGTTTGGAAAGGGGATGAAGGTAAAGGTATTGTTTAACAGGAAGTTTGGGGAAAAGGAGAGATCGGTTTCACTATGTTGGTAGTTGTTTTGTCCGAGGAAATTCCAGTCTGAATCAAACATATCCACATATTCCGTAAACTTTTTGATCTTATTCCGGCTTAATGTCATGTTGCAATTCCATTTCAGCCATTTGAAAAACCTGGCATCTGCAGTCAGTTCAATACCGGCACGGTAACTGTTCGGAACATTTATCATGATTGCTTCTCCTACATTATTCAATGCTCCTGTAAGCACCAATTGGTCTGTGTAATCCATATAATAGAGGTTGGCTCCGGCAGTAAAATATTTCAAGCGGAGCTGGTAACCAAGTTCATAATCATAAAGCTTTTCAGCAAAAGGAACATGATCCTTGTCGGCGTTTTCATAATTGTTCCTGTTTGGTTCGCGGTGTGACACACCAAATGAAAAATAGGCTTGCTGGGTTGTTGATAGATCTGCATAGATCCCTGCCTTAGGATTGAAAAAATCAAATTTCTTCAGCCAGTCCAGATCCGGAATATACTTGTCATCCTGCGTCCCGCTGATCCGGTAATAAATGTGTCTGTATTGAAGATCTGCAAAAAGATTGATCTGTTTGATGATCGACCAGGTCGCTTTGGCATAAACGTTCATGTCGTTTTTGAGTCCGATATTGTTGTACCATTTCCGTTCATTGTCTCCTTCTGATGCATATTGTGCCCAGGTCACTTTGCCGAAATGACGTCCGTAGTATTGGTTTGCTGCGCCACCAATCGTTATTTTCAGTTTGTCGGATAAATGATAATTCGCTGAAAATGTGAGCCCGTAGAAGTCGTTATCCAGCCATTTCTGGTTGACAAGGTCCGTGGTCCGGATCGTATCCTGACCAATTACCACATCTGACAGCCCGTAGTCGGAAAACAATTGTCCGGATTCATAATTTTCATAATAGCCTTTGCCCTTGGTATAATGCAACGCTGCATTAATGTTGAGTGATTTGCCAAGGGTCTGCGAAAAAAGAAACTGATAATTGTCCTGCTGGTAGTTATCCGTCTGGTTTTCATAATAGGCAATATTTCCATTCCGGTCGTAATAAAGCCCGGAAGGATTGAAAGTCCGGTTTGTTTTCAGGGAATCCTTTGGAACGCCTTCCCATGCCTGGTAAGTTTTTTCTTTTCCGGTGATAATATTGAACCGGAGCGTCGTATTCTTTCCGAAAAAGCCACCGGTAAGATTGTAGGAATTTAAGCGGGAACTGCCACGGTCGATATAACCATCCGATGAGATCATGGAGATCCGCCCGGAAAATGAGAAGTGATTGGAAAGTAACCCGGTTCCGAACTTCAAAGTGTTTTTTAATGAATTGAAGGATCCTGCGGCACTGCTGATCTCTGCATTGGGTTCCGGATCCAGGGTATTTGTCTGGATGTTAATACTTGCGCCGAATGCCCCGGAGCCGTTGGTTGATGTTCCTACACCCCGCTGGATCTGAATGTTGTCAGTTGAAGATGCGAGGTCTGGTACATCAACGAACCAAACGCCCTGTGACTCCGGGTCGTTTAGCGGGATTCCGTTCACGGTTACATTTATGCGTGTCAGGTCACTTCCACGTATCGTGATGCCGGTGTACCCGATCCCGGTTCCTGCATCTGAAGTGACTACAACAGAAGGCGTGGTTTGGAGAATGTAGGGCAGGTCCTTGCCCATGTTGTTCTCGCGGATCACGGATGATGGGATGCTTGAATAGGTGACGGGTGTTTTTTCCTGTGCCCGTGTTGCGGTGATGTTAACCTCATCGCCCAAAAGCGCATGGCACTCCATATCAAAGTCAACCATTGTATCTCTGTGCAGAACAAGTTCCCTGCGGATGGTTTTAAAACCCATGTAAGAAACTTTCATCACGAATTTCCCTGAGCCCACGGATTTTAAAAGATAATTCCCGTTCCCATCGCTGGCGGTGGCAAGCAGCTTGTTGTCCGATGAAATGCTTGCACCCTGCATCGGCCTTCCGGTTGAATTGTCCCGGATCGTTCCGGAAATACTGAACTGTGCTGATACTGTATTGTTTTGTCCCACTATCAGCAGGAATAACAATACCATCGTTTTGATAAATCTTTTTTTTGTGAACATGCGACTGATGTTTTAAGATGAATAGCTTAACCATCAATCAATAGAGGAAAATAGTAAAGTTGTTTTGCTCCTCCCTACGCCGGCATTATCCGGATCAGGTTCAAAGAGTGTGATCTCAGCCCGTTTGGGCACCCCTATTGGATAGACCCTGCAAAGTTAAGAAAAAGTCAGACGTGCAAAATGGATTATTAATTTGACACTTCGGGGGGGACTATCCACTTTTTATCATTTTCATTATCTTTGAAGCATGAAACTGATTATTATAAACGGTCCAAACCTCAATCTGCTGGGGAAACGAGAACCCGGCATCTACGGTAACGAAAGTTTTGAGTCCTTTCTGAAGAAGCTGAGGAAACAGTACCCCGGGATCACTATCGAATATTTTCAGAGCAATATTGAGGGGGAGTTGATCGATGCTATACAGAAAGCAGGGGATCTTTATGAGGGTATCATTCTGAATGCAGGAGGCTACACTCATACATCCGTAGCCATTGGTGATGCAGTCCTTGCCATAAAAACACCGGTGGTTGAAGTACATATCTCAAATGTTTATTCGAGGGAGGCTTTCAGACAGATATCTTTCATTGCGCCTGGTTCAAAAGGCAGCATCAGCGGATTTGGACTCGAATCCTACCGCCTGGCAGTTGAGAGTTTCAGAAATTAGCTGAAGACTTCTTTTAATTCATGAATTTACGGGGATCCAGATCCGAATATTTCTTCTTTCCACGAAGAAAATGTTCGAATACAATATTCTTGCGGTATACATTGCGCATCGGACCATGAGGAAGCTGATGTCGTTTTTGCCTGGTTTTCCTGAGCACATTGTAAAAACTGAAATGCGCATTCACTACTGCCCAGAAATCCTTGAAACCAGCCGTAAACAGAAATTTCATGGCTGCAATTCCATCCAGGATCAAACGTTTTGAGAAAACTTCAAAAAGCAACTCGTCGGGGAGATTCTTATATAGAAGGATAAAGTTGTTTCGGAAATTATAGTAGGTCTTCCGCCAGGATGCTTTTGGCAGCGTTCCGCCACCGATATGATATACGGTGGATCCCGGACAGTACATTATCCGGTACCCCCGGTTCTTCAGCCGCCAGCAGAAGTCGATCTCCTCCATATGTGCAAAAAAATCCTCATCAAGGCCGTCAAGCGCGTGATATAGCTTAGCCTTTACAAACATGCAGGCTCCGGTAGCCCAGAAAATCTCCAGAGGGTCATCATACTGGCCATTATCTTTTTCAATAGCCTGGAATAACCTTCCCCTGCAGAAAGGATAACCGTATTTGTCGATAAAACCACCCGCTGCACCGGCATATTCAAATAGTTCAGGCTCGTGAAAAGACCGGATCTTAGGCTGGCAGGCTCCGATAGCAGAATCGCTTTCCATCAGGTCTATAACAGGGTTTATCCAGTTTTCGGTGACCAGAATATCTGAATTCAGCAATACATAGTAATCAGCCTCAACCTGCCGCAATGCCTGGTTATACCCCCGTGAAAACCCACCATTATCAGGATTGCGGATAATTCGTATATCTGGAAACTGTTTCTGAAGAAATGCCACAGAATCATCGCTGGATGCATTATCTGCAACAATAATCTCCGCATCCTGAGCAGTATGCTGAATAAGCGGGGGTAAAAACTGTTCGAGGAATTTCTTCCCGTTCCAGTTTAATATGACCACGGCTACTTTCACGCTTTTATTGAGGTATTACGATTGCTTGGATTACAGAATGTAAAAGTAACAAAATAAAATTACAGGGATAAAAAAACTGCCGGTTGTCAGGAACAAACCGGCAGTTGAATTGGATAAACACTTGATTAGTTTGGCAGTTGCCAGGTCTTTTTTGAATCGTCACCCCAGGAAGCATCGTCTCCTGAGCTGTTGAAATATTGGGAATCCTGGGTCTCCTGTAAACCAACCGTTGCCGTGTTTCTGCTGTGAAGCATAGTTTGCCATTGAGGGTTGTTGTATTCCCCGGTTGCATCTGAATGAAGCAGTAAAAAATCTGAAGTTACCCGGTCCGGGGAATAGAAGACGAATTTTTTATTCCGCTGGTTGTTTTTCATTGTGTAGTATTGCCAGATTTCATACGGATAAGTGTTTGGCTCCATCGGGTGTTCACTTCGTGTATTTGGTGCACCATATTCAAGATAAACCATTCCGCGATCCGTCTGGTAGCCTTTTTTAACCGGAGTCCTGAAGTTAAAATTCACTTTGTCCACTTCCGCTTTATAGGCAAGCCATGCTTTTTCGGGGCTTTTTTCATCACGTCTCAGCCAGAACCCGTAAAAATATTGCTTTAGCTTCACGATATCGAGTGATTTCATGGCATCCCGGATAAAGGCCCTTTCGATGCCGGAAGAGATAGGATATGTGCAGCTGATAAACTCTTTAATTGTATCCAGCTTTTTGATCTTATCCACAAAGGTATTGCTTGAATTCAGCGATATCAGGTCCGTATAGGTGAGTTTTGCATTGGGGTTGCTGCGCTGAAAGAATACCTTTTTGGAAGCGACGAGTTCATTCTTCTGGTTTCTGGCTTCTACCACGAGATTATAATTCCCGGTGGCTAGGTTCTCAATATTGATCTCCGACAACAATACATCCACCGAATGAGGGGTGAATTTCTTCATACCGCCAAATTCATTGAACTTCAAGCCATTTTCAAAACTTTCGACAAAGTAGTTGATTACATATTTTTGCCCGTCACCCATAACTTTATCGGCATTGTAGAACTCGCAGTAAAAAGCAATGTTCTTCTGGGTTTCCGGATAAAAGGTGAAAACATGCGGTACAAGGTCATAACCGCTTTTGGAGATCATGGTAGGGGCGGAGGATTTTGTATAGGAAGACACCAGCTGTATGCCTGAGAATACCGGTTTTCTTTCCTGAAAATCCACAAGTACCTGCTGCGTGTAGGGTGCTGGTTTTACATCCTTGTTCTTGTCTGAAATCTGGATCTCAAAATCATACGATCCGTTGGGAAGCTGGAACCGCTGAACATCCAGGAAATTGAAGTCCATTTTTGAGGTATCCGGGATCAAGGGACTTTTAAGTTCATACTTTTTATAAGCCTTTACAACATCCTTGTCTTTGAAGGTGATCAGTATATTGACGAAGGCCTGGTATTTCCCGTCCTCAGTCTTAAGGAATTTCACACTGTTCCCGGCAATGGACAGGTAAGTTTCAACATAGGGCCCCTCCGGGGAATTAAAAGTGGTGTAAGTTAAGTATGCCCAGAGGTTCTTTGCTTCTGATAAGAAGGGGAGAAGGAAGAACAGGAAAACTATGGTTGATTTTTTCATGGCTGTAAAAATATAGGTTAGCAATCAATCACTTAAAACTAAAAACAAAGTTACGAATATTCACGCTGAATTGTCAACAATATTCGGTAAAACCGGCATTTCAGACTCCCACTGCCCACTTTTTTATGTATGCGCCGACATTAAACTTTCCGGTACAACCCTTATAACTCATGTAGCGGATCTTCCCGAAAACAGGTCGCTCCGACCAGGCCCTGTCATGAACACCTCCCACTGACCAGGCGATACCGGTATAGCCATTGGGGTCTGTCCCGTCCAGTGAGTATTTGTCGTTCAGCCTGATAGCCGTTTCCAATGCCTCCTAGGGAGAAGAGGTCCATTCAAGGATCTTCTTGGCCCAGTAAATGCACATGTACCCGTGCATTTTTCCTGAAATAACCAGCTCCGACTGGGGAGCATTCCACAAAGGATCATATGTGAGTGACTTTTCGAACTCATCATGGGAATGAAGGTTACTATGATCCGCCTTTGATCAATCATTCATCAATACTGTAATCATTGTTTTTACGATTTAAGGAGGTCGTAGCGTGAGCAACCTACGATGTGATCATTCACCATCCCAGCCGCCTGCATGAATGCATAACAGATAGTTGTTCCGACAAACTTAAACCCGCGTTTAACAAGATCCTTGCTCATTTCATCTGATTCATCGGATCGGGATGGGATCTCAGAAAGGGATTTCCTGTTGTTATGAATTGTCTTCCCCTTGGTGAACTTCCAGATGTAGTTGTCGAAAGTTCCGAATTCAGTCTGAACCTCCAGAAAACAGCGTGCATTCTGAATGGCCCCCCTGATCTTGGCTTTGTTGCGTACAATCCCGCTGTCCTGCATGAGATCGTCAAATTTTGATTCATTATAAGCCGCAATCGTCTTGTAATCGAAGTTATCAAAGGCTTTCCGGAAATTCTCACGTTTATGGAGCACGGTTTTCCAACTCAGTCCTGCCTGGAATCCATCCAGCAGAATGAACTCATAGAGTTTCCGGTCATCGTGAACAGGCACTCCCCATTCCTCGTCGTGATAGGTTATCATCAGGGGATCCTGTGATGGCCATTCACAGTCTTTCCCGGTTGTTTCTTTTTCCTTCATAGGTGAATATATGAAGCAAAGGTAAGGATGATCAGCGTTTTAGCAATACCGGAAAATTCTATTTTGTCAGATATAAAATTAATCTTACTTTTGCCCCCGGAGAGATGGCAGAGCGGTCGATTGCGGCGGTCTTGAAAACCGTTGAGGTGCAAGCCTCCGGGGGTTCGAATCCCTCTCTCTCCGCGAAGATGGTGTGAGTTTGAGTTTGAAAGAGAGTGTACGCACTTAACCCCAAACACAAACTCACTCCCGCTTCGGAGAGATGCCAGAGCGGTCGAATGGGGCGGTCTCGAAAACCGTTGATCCCGCAAGGGGTCCGGGGGTTCGAATCCCCCTCTCTCCGCAATTATTTCCCTTATTGCCAATTCTTCATTACAAGTCGCCGCATTCCCACGTTTCTCATTTCCAATTCCTGCATTCCTGCATTCCTGCATTCCTGCATCCTTGCATCCTTTCAGAAATAGTTATTAACAATTAGCCTGTTTTGTTGATAACTCCACCATAATATTCCGCCAAATTGTAGATATTCGAAAAATATTTACTATATTTATGGGTGGAATTTATGGGTAATGACTTCAATTTGGTCTTCTTTACGGTTTAGAACGTATTGGAGTATTATCTAAATGTTGGTCGTGTTAGTAAGAATGTTAAAAATATCCAGGGTTACTGCTTTAATCAGCTGGTCATCGATATAATTTTGACCTACAATATTGGAATCAGATGATTATGAGAAACCCCATTAAAAAGAGGCCTTCCGGCAAACAAATGAAGAAGAAACTAATCCTGTTGTTTTTTGCGCTGCTCATGGGAATTGCCCCTTTGCAGATGCATGCTCAGGTTACGCTGAATTCTTCTGCTGCAGCTACGATCGTAACTGTTATTGCCATGTCAAAGACTTACGACCTTGACTTCGGGAATCTGGCAGTTACAACCGTTGCAGGTACCTGCATCCTTGCTCCGGTTGCCGGGAACAACCCTACACGTACCGTAACCGGTGGTGTTACCCTGCCCGCTTTCCATGGTACACCTCGTGCTGCTGAGTTTATTGTCACGGGAGTTCCGTCACAGCTTTTCACCATCAATATTCCTTCTGCCAACCTTACCATTACCAGTGGTGCCAACACGATGACTGTGAATACGTATACAACCGATCAAACGGTTGTTACGGCGGGTACCTCGTGGTATGGAACCTTTGGTGCGAGCGGCACCACTTTTCATGTAGGAGCTACAGTAACTGTTGCTGCCAACCAGCCGGCAGGTCTATACCAGAATACAACCGGCTTCCCGGTAACCGTAAACTACCAATAAAATTAATAATTCTGATCGTGTTTGTCAAAGGCTTTCCTTACGGATGCCTTTTTTTAACCGTCACCAGAACTGTCCGTCATCTGACAGTATAGTTTTCATTATTTTTAGTGTAAATAGAGACGATATAAGTCAAACGATCAATAAAATATGGAATTCCGACAATAAGTCCTTCCAAATAACCAATGAAAGCTGCTTGTTCGTAAAAATGTTAAAAAGATTCAGGCATCCCTATTGCCCGTGAACTGCATGAACCTATTTTTGATACTTTAGATTGACACAGAAACCATGAAAGATAATGGACCCAATATTTACCAGATTAAAACGAAAGATTAGCGTAAAACACTATTTTATCCTGCTCCTCACAGGATTTCTTCCGTTTCAATCCAATGCCCAGGTGACGATCAGTTCATCTGCGGCTGCGACAATTGTGACGGTAATAGCTATTACGAAGAATTATAACCTCGATTTTGGAAACCTGGCCGTGACAACTACTGCCGGAACCTGCGTTCTTGCTCCGATCGCAGGAAACAACCCTACAAGGACTGTAACCGGTGGTGTTACACTTCCGGCTTTCCACGGCACGCCACGGGCGGCTGAATTTGTTGTGACCGGGGTTCCCACACAGATCTTTACCATAAATATTCCAGCAGCCGACCTCACAATAACTAGCGGCTCCAATACAATGATTGTACGCACCTATACTACCGACATGACTGTTGTAACTGCCGGGACTTCATGGACCGGGACCCTTGGTGCCACCGGAACAACCTTCCACGTCGGGGCTACAGTGATTGTTTCTGCAAACCAACCGGCAGGATTGTATCAGAATACGACTGGTTTCCCTGTTACGGTTAACTACCAGTAAAGCAATTCCTTTCGTTGATAACCTTATAAAAAAAAAAGGCCTTCCTGCAGGAAAACCTCGTTTTTGCTTCTAAACCATAAAAGCAGTGATTAGTCT
>Ga0073936_10003650_pt1 | contig 21846 bp, 23 predicted proteins | sample AliMusrvi5mmetaG_FD_87041 | JGI IMG/M metagenome (GOLD analysis project Ga0073936, IMG submission 87041) | Freshwater lake bacterial and archeal communities from Alinen Mustajarvi, Finland, to study Microbial Dark Matter (Phase II) - Alinen... | ecosystem: Environmental > Aquatic > Freshwater >... | reverse complement strand
GGTCATGATGGTGCGCCGCGGTCCGGCTGTGGCCTACTGATTTCTTATCATGAACAATGCCTCTTTTAACGACGCCTCGCTCTTCCGAAGTGAAACGGACCCCGTGCCGGTGCATCATGCCCATCCTCCGACCCCTGCCGCCATTTGCAAGTTGGGAACGATCGTCTTCCTTTGTTCGGAGGCGCTTCTTTTCAGTGGATTGATCTCTTCCTATCTGGTGGTCCGGCAGGCGGGAGGTTTCTGGAACTGGCCTCCGAATTTTGGAGATGGAATCGAACTGCCTCCGATGCCCAAACTCCTCACAGGCATCAATACCGTGATTCTGGTCAGTAGCAGCTTTGTCTATCATTTTGCCGAAGTAGCCGTGAAAAAGGGGAAATCGGGCGCCTCTTGGATTCTCCTGGCGGCGCTGATGGGAGCGACGTTCGTGGGAATCCAGTGTGTTGAGTGGACCCATCTCTATCACGAGGGACTTTGGTTCAACAAAGGTGGCGTTTACGGCTCCTCCTTCTTTGTGCTCACTGGATTTCACGGAGCGCATGTCTGTGTCGGCGTTCTCCTGATTCTTTGGTGCTTCTTTCTCCAGGTGACTCGCCGGACCTTTACGCCCAAACGCCACGTCGCATTGGAGAATGTCGGTCTCTACTGGCACTTTGTCGATGTGGTATGGGTCATTCTTTACACGGTGCTCTACCTGATCTGACCCCTCACCCCACTCCGTGAGCGATCAACCCAAGCGACTTCCCTTCCTAGCATGGGTTGCAGCCTTTCTCACAGCCGGTCTCCTGATCGCCGTATCAGTGAAGCTCTTCCGCAACTCTGAAAGAAGGTCATCGGATCCCATGCCGGTAATCGGGGAGGTTCCGGACTTTCATTTCACGAACCAGGAAGGAATAGCAGTTTCCAAATCCGACCTCCTCGGCAAGGTATGGGTTGTCGACTTTTTTTTTACCCGTTGTCCTGGTCCATGCCCCGTCATGTCTTCTCGTCTTGCTGAAGTTTCACGGGAGCTCAACAAGGCGGGGGATGTGCGTTTGGTTTCTGTTTCCATCGACCCCGGGAATGACACCCCATCGGCACTCTCCGAATATGCTGCACACTTCCATGCCGACCCGAAGCGCTGGATTTTCCTGACGGGCCCACAAAAGGAAATTGAGGATTTCACTACCAAGGGCATGCTTCAAGCCCTTGCCACAGATCCGTCAGGCACACCGGTACACTCCACGCGCTTTCTGGTAATTGACCGGAAAGGGGAGATACGGCGCATGCGGCATCTTGATGAACCGGAGTTGGTCCAAAAGCTTTTGATGGACATCGGGGATCTTCTTCGGGAATCTTCATCTGGAAAGGCTAACCCGGCCGACCCGAAGACATGAACTCATCACGACTCTTCTCAGCAATCATGCTGTCACTGTTTTTTACGGGAAAGAATGCTTCTGCCTGTCCCGATTGTACTCTTATCAACTCAGGCGGCACCTTTGAACCCCAGACGATGATGGCAAAGCTCGCTTTCTCGGCCAGCACACTGCTTCTCATGGCCATCTTTTTTTCGGTGGTCTGCTTTCTGATCTGGACAATGGTCACCACTTGTAAAGAACTTGCCCGGGAGCGCGCCCCCTCCTCCTCATTGGAAGGTTGAGGAGTAATGAGAGTTACCGATCTTCCAAGAGTTGATGCGACCCTGAACGGCATCAGCACGGTGTTAATCCTTGCAGGGTGGCTCATGATTCGCTTGCACCACAAGCGCGCGCATGCGCTTTGCATGATTTCAGCCATTATCGCCTCATCCCTATTTCTGGGATGTTATCTGACGTATCACTTCCAAATCGGCCATGTTCCATTCACACATACCGGATGGCCGAGGACCCTCTACTTTTTCATCCTTTTTTCCCATCTGCCGCTCGCCCTGACTATTCTTCCGCTTCTGGCTTTCACGGTTGTACCCGTCCTGCAGCAGCGTTTTGATGCCCACAGGCGCATGGCCAGATGGACTCTGCCGATCTGGCTCTATGTCTCGGTGACGGGAGTCCTCGTCTACATGATGCTTTATATATGGTTTCCATCCGCCAAGATTTGAGCCAAGAAAATATGCCGCCCATGGGTTCCGGCATCGAACGGACTGCCATGCTGGATGCCTTCGCACACGACACTCGCGAGGATATCCTTGTTCTGGCTATGTTCGAGACTCGAGCCTGGGAACATGGAGAGCTGCAACTCTTCCAGCTTCAGGAAAAACTCAACGCCTACGTCTCCTTCGTCCTCGACGGCGAGATGAAGGAGAACTTCCCTCATCTGCTTGGAAAGCCGGTGCGTATCGAACTTCGCACGGTTCACGAACCTCCACAGCGGGCTCTTGAGTTTCTGGACCGGGCCCGGGAACAATTGGCCCTTCAGGAAATCTCCCTTGAGGTTGTCCTGATCGGGGGGGAATCCTGTGCGGATTTTTCCCATTCTACGACAACGAATGTTGCCGGAGTTGCTGATCACACAGCTAGCGGTCCCTGCGGTTGCACACGATAATTCGGAACGCCATATCGTCCCATGTTCGAATCCACTACGACCACAAGACCACGCAACGTTGACTGGAAACGGGCGGCTGCCATCCTCTACGGCGATTGGGGCACAAGTAAGGCATATGTCATCGGTCTCGCATTTGCGGTCGCCGGATACAGTTCTCCGTGGCTGATTGCTGCCATGTGCGTCCTAACGGCCCTTGTGGGAGTCAACTATATGGTCATCTGCCGCCTTTATCCGAATGGCGGAGGTGTTTACGCAAGCGTTCGTCATCGTTCCGAGATCATCTCGATCGTGGGAGTCTTTCTTCTTATCGCCGACTACATCGTGACGGCGGCGCTTAGCGCCCTTTCCGCATTCTCCTACCTCCAGGTTCCGCATCCGGAATATTTCGCCGGCGGGGCGATCCTTCTGATCGGAGCTCTGAATTTTTTTGGACCCAAGCATACGGGGGGACTTGCTGTGCTCATTTCGGTACCCACGGCCATTGTCGTCGTTCTGTTGGGAGTTTTTGCACTTCCTCATCTGGGAGACGCCGCCAAACATCTTCAACCGATTCACGGTGGGTTTTTCCACAATTGGAACGCATTTGTCGGAATCGTTCTAGCTCTCTCGGGAGTTGAGGCGGTTGCGAACTCCACCGGCGTCATGAAACTCAATCCTGGAAGCACTCTTGAAAACCCAAATGTTTCAAAGACCGCTAACAAGGCGCTGCTGGTCGTGATGATCGAGGTTTGCCTTTTCACGGCCCTGCTTGGATTCGCCATGGATGCGCTTTCAGGACTAGTAATCCACCCATCGGTTGATGGTCCTGACGTCAATGCACCGGGGGCTGAAAATGTACGTGATTACATGCTTCGATACATGGGTCAGATCTTTGTCGGAAATGTCTTTGGTCCCTTGGGAGGCCATGTGATGGCATGGGCTGTCAGCATCGTTTTCGGCGTGCTTTTGCTTTCGGCAGTGAATACCGCGATCGTGGCGCTGAGCGCGGTCTCCTTCCTTATGGCCCGAGATCAGGAACTGCCTCCCATATTCGCACGTCTCAACTCCTTTGGCGTCTCAAATGCAGGAGTCGTTGTGGCGACCCTGATTCCAGCGTCTCTGGTGATCGCAGTTAGCAATTTGTCTGGTTTGGCTGACTTATACGCGGTTGGTGTGGTGGGGGCGATCGCCACCAATCTCGGGGCTACCTGCACAGATTGGAAACTGAAACTAATGAGACATGAGAGGGCCCTCATGTTCGTGACCTTCGGGATCATGGCAGCGATCGAGTTATCCCTCTTCGTTGATAAGCCAAACGCTCGGATCTTCGCATTTACTATTCTGGCGATCGGCCTAATCCTGCGCGGTCTTGCACGTGAGAGTGCGCAGCGTAAAAGCTCCGCTCTAGCAAGCGCTGCTGCAGCAGCTGAGTTGGTCGTGCCTCCGACCGCCCAGATTCCTCCAACTTCACCAGCAGTTACTAGTGGTAGAACTGCCGCAACCCCTCGTTATAAGGGACCTATTCTTACAGCTGTCCGCGGTAAGGGCCCAACTCTTGATTTTGCCGTCGCAGAGGCGAGGGAAAACGGTCAACCCCTCTATGTGCTTTTCGTCCGTGAGCAACCGGTCATTGCTCCGGGAGACCGACGGAAGAAATGGACAGAGGACAAACAGGCAAGCGAGATCTTTGATTCACTCCGCGACAAGGGCCTTGGGGAAACTATCATCCCTTGCTATGTGGTCAGTGACGCTCCGGCTCATACGATTGCCGACCTTGCCTCCACCATCGGAGCCGAGCGTGTTCTATTAGGAGCACCCAAACGTAGCAGCCTCATTCACATGCTGCGGGGGAACATTATCCGCGAAGTAGCTCAATTTCTCCCCGACGACATCAACCTCCTCGTTTGTATCTGATGCGTTTTGGAATGTATCAGAACATGAGGTGTCGGCTCAAAGGAGGAATGCAGCGAATGGTTTGACATGAAACCCATCCCCGTCTTCGAAAAGATCGTGTGGTGGGTCTAGAAGCTTTAAAAGTAGCAGCTTTGGAAGAATTATGGGGTTGCCGTGGCTTGAGGAGCTGGCGGGTTTGCCGGAAGTGGAGGAGGTGGGGGTGGGTTTCCACCCGGAACAGGTCCGGGACCGCCTTGACCTTCTGAGTTTCCACGAGGCCTCATTCGCAACTGTCTTAGCTGCGCGAGTTGGTCAGAGGTCAGAATGGTTTCGATTTTGGAGCGCACCTCGGAATTAAGGCTCTCCAACTGTTTCTGCTGATCATCGGTCAGGTTGAGCTTTGACAGCACTCGAGGAGGAATGATGGTAAATTCGCCCTTCTTATCTCCCTTATTATGCACTGGGGAATCCGTTGAGGGAGGAGGGGCACCCTGATTCTGAGCGCACGCTGAGCCTACCGGGAAAACAAGGGCCATTGTGATGAAGCCCATGAGAGCAATTTCCTTCACGGTACAAGAAGCGGGGGTGGACGTTTTCATCAATCATTGAATAGACCCAAATGCAAAAAGTTTCAAAAAAAACATCGTTTTTACCAAAAAGAACTCAAATCGGGACGATATTTCCTTCGCTGCAGGACTAAATTAACAGATTTCAGGGTCTTTCCGGATTGCTACCTGCCAAGGCTCTCCAGGGCTTTCTCCATGGGTGCTCCCGAGACGCGGATGAAACCTTGCAGGGGATGAGACATCTCAAGAATTAAAAAAACAGAACAGGAAACGGAAATTGCGCATACGAGAAGAACCGCAATTACCGTTTTGTTCGGTGGCGCAAAAAGGCCGTAGGTAACATTGAGCATTGTCAACCAGAAAACGAGAACGATGAGAAACACTGTTGGGAGCGACTCCTGCTCTTCCTCGATGAGGAGCCAGCGGGCGGCAAGTATGTCGGAATGGATCTGGAGGGCTTGTTCCTTGAGGGATTGTTGCGAGCTGGACTTGGGTGCCAAGCCCCTGATGAGTTCCCCTACCTGTTCCATGCCGGTTGATCCCTCAAGATGGTGCAGCTTTTCATCGGATACGGCTTTCGATCCCCAAATGGAATATATGGCGAAAGCTATGGCATTCCGAAGATTTTCACGTGCCTGACGGGTTTCTGGCCCATACTGTGCAAGTGTCCTGTCGAGGAGTATGATCTTAGCCCCGCCACGTGTAATTTCCGTATTCATGGCATCGAATGAGTTTTTAGAGGAACCGACCATGAGACCCAGCACGAGAGCTGCCATCGTGGCGATCAGACCGGCCCCCAATTTCACGGCGTCCTTGGACTCGGAACTCAGGTGATGCCTAGGCAGCCTGCTTTGGATGAACAATCCAAGAAGGGATCCTCCAAAAATACATGTGAAGGCGACGAAAGAGACAAGAAATGAACTCATGCTCGTGAAAGGGTGTAGTGTAGCGGCTGAAGAGACACACTAAAAGCCGTATATTGCGTCCTGCCGCCGTGTTACACCGCATCAATCCATCGGTTGTGCTCCTTGATCAGATCGACAAGACGCCCGACCGCCTCCCCCTCGGGAATATTAAACTTCACGGCTTGTTTCCCAACATAGAGATTCACCTTGCCGGGAGCTCCCCCCACATATCCGAAGTCAGCGTCCGCCATTTCTCCCGGCCCGTTGACAATGCATCCCATGACGGCGATACGGACACCCTTGAGATGGGCTGTGGACGCCTTGATCCTGGCAGTCGTCTCCTGAAGATTGAAGAGGGTGCGCCCGCACGAGGGGCAGGCCACATAGTCGGTCTTGAATATTCTGACTCCGGCAGCCTGAAGGATGTTGTAGACTAGTCTCAAGGACTGGCCTGGCGCCTCCTCCGAACGAAGGAGCACCGCATCGCCGATGCCGTCGCAGAGAAGGGAGCCAAGCACTATCGACGAGGTCATCAGGTGATCGAAAAAACCTCCCCCATCCCGTGGATTTAGAGTGTCTTTGAGAAGGATCGGGTGGCGGTAATTCACGCGCGCCGTCAGGAGGCGGAACGCAACAATGGGATCAAGATCCAGACCATCCTTTACGGTTAGAAGAACCGGCATGTCATGTGGAATTCCACCAATCTCGTCCTCATCAAGCGGGTTAACCTCCACGACGGGTAGATCCTCATAAATTAATTCAGGTTGGTAATCGCCGAGACCTTCACGCTTGTGGGCAATGGCGTCATCGACCCGGCGAGTCACAACAACCCTGACAAGTTCATTGCCGCCAACGCCTACAAGTCCGGCAATTCCTGGAAGTTGAATTTCCGCTGCTTCCCTTCGGCAGTACTCAAAAAGCGGCCAGGTCGGGCGGTCACGAAATTCCCAAACCTTCTGGCCTACAAATCCTTGAAACCTGGCAACCAGTGCCCTGGCGACCGGGATTTCGTGAATGCTATCTTCTGTGAGTGAGACTCGAATCGTGTCTCCTATTCCATCGGAGAGCAGCGAGCCGATACCTATCGAGCTCTTGATGCGTCCATCTTCCCCGTCCCCAGCTTCGGTTACTCCAAGATGGATTGGGTAGTTCCAATCCGTACCCTCGGCATTCAACCGAGAGACGAGCAATCGATAGGCAGCGATCATGACCTTAGGATTTGAAGCCTTCATCGAGAAGATGAATCCGTGAAAATCAAGTTCACGGGCGATTCGTGCGAATTCCAGCGCACTCTCGACCATCCCTAGCGGCGAATCGCCGAAACGATTCATAATTCGGTCGCTTAGCGATCCGTGGTTTGTCCCGATTCGCATGGCTACGCCTCGTTCCTTACAAAGAAATACCAAAGGGGCGAAGCGATCACGGATGCGATCCAACTCAGCAGCATATTGAACATCGGTGTAATCCCGCACATTAAATTTCTTGGAGTCGGCGAAGTTGCCGGGATTAATCCGAACTTTTTCAACCCACCGGGCGGCCTCCAAAGCCGCCTCGGGCTTGAAGTGGATATCGGCGACCAAGGGAACCGTGCAGCCGGCATCATTCAATCTGGTGCGGATGTTTTTTAGATTTGCGGCATCCCTCACTGTGGGGGCCGTAATCCGAACAAGTTCGCAACCGGCGGAGACCAGTTCGATCGTTTCGCGGACACAGGATTCCGTATCCATGGTATCGCTAGTTATCATGGACTGGATCCGGATCGGGTTGCCCCCCCCGAAACCAACGCCGCCTATAAGAACCTCCCGCGTCAAACGACGGGAGTAGTGAAAAAGATCCGCGCCATAGTCGGCCGTCGAGATCATTCCGGCGGCTTCACCCGCCCGTTTCATGGCTTGGTCGGTGATGGGGAGGGGGCAGACTGGAATGTCATGGTTTCTGTCCCCTTGTTCAGCATTGCGGATGACTTCCTACCAGTCACCAGATCACTCACATCAAAGAAAGAAACATAGAGCATCATCCCGATCAGGAGCATTGCGAATGCGCTCTGGATCACCTCGAGCGTCTTCTGGTGGATGGGATGTCCGCAGGCCCATTCGATAAGGGCAAGTAGAATGTGACCACCGTCGAGAACCGGGAGTGGCAGAAGATTCATGATAGCAAGATTCACATTGAGTACCACGCTGAACCAAAGAGCGAGTTGCCAGCCCATCGGGCTCTGAAAGAGCAAGTAGTAGATACGCATAATCCCCACGGGACCACTAAGCTGCTGGACGCTGATTTCCGAATGGGGTGCGGCAACCGCAGAAATGGTCTCCCACATGGTCAGGATACTCGACTTGATCTGAAAGATGGGGTTTGGATGCACAAGCGTGATAACGCCCCGTTCATCCCATTGGATGCCGATCCTCGCCTCTTTCTGGCCTTCGGGTATACGTGGGGTGATTTCGATTGGGAACTCCGTGCCACCGCGGCTAATCGTGAGTTTGACCGGCGCCCCTTTGGTGGAGCTGAGGATACCGGCCAGCGCGGGTTGGCTGAGCAACTTCTGACCGTTCGCTGCGACCACCAGATCGCCACTACGAAGGCCGGCTCCCTCTGCCGGGCTATTCCGGAAAACCTTCGCGATCATTGGCGTCATGGCCGGCATGATCTGAATCTGGCGCAAGTTTTTGCGACCCCACCCCCTCTGAGGTTCCACAACGGGCTCAACCTTGACGACCTGCTGCCGGCCCTCCCGCTCGATGCGGATGGGGATCACCGGCGACGAACTCACCGCTATATTCCAGGCGACACTATCACCCATTCGACCCATGCCATTGATGCGGGTGACCGGACTGCCATTAACGGCCAGGATTTTGTCTCCTGGGAGAATGCCGGCCTTGGCCGCAGGGCCACCTGCAAAAACATAGCCAACGACATTCGTCGTCTCGGCTTCACCAACCGGACGTCCGACAAACCAAACCACGCATGCAAAAACGAAAGCAAGCGAAAGGCTCGCCGCCGGGCCCGCGAAGGCCACAATGATCTTGTCGATGGGCCTTGCGGGAGGAAGATCCGAACCCTTCTCATCAGTTTCCCCTTCCAAGGCTTCCATTGGCCCGAGTTGCGGAATTGCGACGAATCCGCCGGCTGGAATGGAGCCGAGCCGGTATTCAACCCCCTTGATCGTTTTCGACCAGATTGGCTTACCAAACCAAATGGCGAACTTCTCCACCTTCAGTCCGCGCCAGCGGGCGGCAAGAAAGTGGCCCAGTTCGTGGACGACGATCAGTAGATTGAAGAGCAGGACAACCTCGAGGAGAATGCCGACTGTTTTGAGGATTCCAAAAACCATGACCTATGAGCTTGGCCTGAACTCAGGAAAAATCAATCGCTGAGCAGTTGTTACCCCCTTTTCCTTGTTGGTTTGGCTGAGGTAGGAAACAGTCGGTGAATGGATCCCTTTTTTACCTCCCTCGGCTGGACTGTTTACGAACGCTGGAAGAAAAAGGATTTTTCACTGCCAGCATTCCCCGAAATAGCCGTCCGCGCGCTAAAGGAAAGCAATCCATCCGGTCAGGTAAACCTGTCGGCTTTGACCCGTGAATTTCTTCTTGAGGAGGACCAACCCTTCCAGTCCCCCTCGGGATTCGGGCAACCGGAGATCATCGTGTATGACAACACTCGCTTCTACATTCAACTCCTGTTCTGGCTTGATGGAACAACCGACATCCACCAGCACTCGTTTTCGGGGGCCTTTCATGTGATGGCCGGATCGAGCATCCATTCCCGATTCGAATTCGAGAATGAAGATGCTGTCACAGCTCACTTTCGAACGGGCAACCTGAAACTCAGGAAAGCGGAGCTACTGACAACCGGTTCGACCGTTCCAATCACCTCCGGACATGGCTGCATCCATTCGCTTTTCCATCTGGAAACTCCCTCGGTTACGGTCGTCATCCGAACCCATGGAGACCCCGGAACAGGACCACAGTTTACCTATCTCCCACCGCATGTCGCGATCGACCCTGTCCGGAACGATCCCCTCACCCTTCGCAGAAAGCAGCTTCTTGACTTGATCGAACAGACCGCCGACCCGGCCTATCCGGATCTGGCGATGAACATGATTTCATCACTCGACTTTGAACGCGGTTTTTTCATTTTGCAGAACTGCATCGGTCATCTGCGTGCCCTGGGCGCCTGGGATCCTGTTTGGCAAGCTTTTGTAAATCGACACGGATCGTTGTCTTCAAAAGTCCTGCCCACACTTGAGGAGATCATCCGCAGAGACACCCTTGTCGCCATGCGTGCGAACATTGTGGATCCCGAGCACCGTTTTTTTGTGGCTCTCTTGCTCAATCTACAGGATCGAGAAAAGATCCTTAGGTTCGTCGGTCGCTGCCACTCCGGCAATCCGCTATCAACGATTATGCGCTGGGCAGAGGAGTTGCTCCAACCTTCTCCATACGGGGCTTGGATCCTTGATGCACGGTTTCCCATGATCCTGAATGTAGAGGAGGAGGATCAACCGGGTCTCCTTATCGAAGCCTTGGAGCAATTTCTTAAAGGGACTCCAGCAAAAGGAGCCCTTATTTCACTCGCTAAAAAAGATCGTGAAGTCCTGAATGCAGCTTTCGCTAAATCGAGTTGGGGAGTCCTGAAGAAAAACTAGGCTGCCGGGACACCCCGTTTTCATCTTTCAAGCAGTAACCCGAAGGTTTGATCTTAAGGATATTTCGCCAGGCAATCCTGTCTGATCCAAGTTCCAAAGCGAGAGAATGGAAACGTATAATGTTATGTGCGTAAAGTAGATGCACTATTATATCAAAATCGTAACCTTTCGTTAGTTTCTTTGCTCGTCGGGCTCATCTAGCTAGAGGAGGCACTCGATCAGAGATCGATCCTACCCCCCAAGTCCCACGCCCACGGCAATTCATTCGTTCTTTGTCGGCCCCAAGGAAGAACCCTCTCAATGGTTGCACTATCCAATTCGTTCCACCAATCCATGGGGAATCCCAGCATTTGGGTGCTCTATGATCCTTCTGCCCGTGGAGATCGGAATGCGGCCCTTGGAGTTGCGGAAAGGCTCACTGAAAATCCGTTTCTAGTCTCCATCGGTGCTATTGAACAGGCCGGCGGGATCGGCGAGTTCATTCGTTTGAGAAGTCGCTTAGCGGAGGTTCCCTCCGATCCCCAAATCGTAATTTCTTCTTCTCCCCCACCGGTTCCATACGCCCTATCAATCAAGCGTTATTACAGCGGAAAACCCTTCCTAGTTCATCTGCGTGATCCAATTCATAGCCATAAGGAATTTGGGTTGATCGCAATCCCTGAACATATGCCAACACCAGGACGAGGTAGTGTCTGTCGTTTCACGGGCATCGCCAACAGGGTGACAGCCCAACGTGTGTCTATGGAAGGCGAGGTATGGAGAAAGCGATTGGATCCCTACAATCCTTACCCAAAGGTTGCGGCAATGGCAGGAGGAAGTGCCACCAAAGTAGCTGGGGGGCAGGATGTCGTTCTATTTACCGTCAGCGATGGGGTCATTCTGGGGAGGGAGATACAGCGTGCCGCCTCGCGACTCCTGGCTTCCATTTTAATTACAAATTCTCAGAGAACCCCAACAGATGCTTGGACTGCACTCTGCAGTCAGATCAAAAATTCCCCGCCTTCGTTCAAGCACGACTGGCGGATGAATTCAACCGAGGGAAACCCCTTCTTTGCTTTTCTCTCCCATGCCGATTTCCTGATTGCTCCCGCAGATTCCATGTCCATGCTTTCTGAGTGTTGTTCCACTGGAAAACCCGTTTATGTGGCTGGAATCGGGTGTTCCACCGTGAGGAAGGATCACCTCGCTCTGGTTCAGCAACTAATCCATCTCGGTCATGTAAGACCCGCCTCCAGAATCGGTGAGGCCTGGGAAAACCGTCCCGAGCCGTTGGATGCCTCCGGCATCATTGCCGAGAATATAGTGCAGGAAATTTCCTCTGCGATAAGACCTAGAGGAAGTCGACATTTAAAGGTGAAAAGCGTCCTCAGGTCAGTCCCTTCCCCAACGCCAACGCGGTTTCTCTCCCTTAAGGTAGCAGACTCCAATCAGTAGACTTGATAGGATCAGTGTTGATATTACAAAAAGGGCGGGGTGCGGTTTATTCCTCATAAACAGGAAGAGAGAGCCACCCAAAAGGAGATAAAAGACAATTATGACAACCCACCCCTGCCAACAAGTCGGCGGTCCCCATCCCCATCCGTAACGCTTGGCGGGAAACCAGACTTTCCGTTCTTCATTATTCATAGTGTTGATCCGTGATTGATTAGGAGTTTTCGATGAAGAAAATACCAACGGAAAAAAGATGCCCCGCGATGCCGTTAGGTCGCGATCCCGTTCCCAATTCTGGTTAGGGGGAGACCTCCGTGCGGACCGCTGACCTCCAGTGAAGGCCTGTCATTGTTCCGCCCGTTTCAGCCTCCGTTTCGATCACATCGGATCGGGAGCATACAGACCGAATCCCGAACACCGCAGGGCAAATTCAAGATTGATTAAAGAACAATCAGCCGCGGATTTCGGCTCCAGCCAATTCCCGCAACCGGGCCATGATCCGCCCTAGGGCTTCCGTGACCTCTTCTGCTGTCAAGGTTCGGTCGTCATGCTGGAAAGTCAAGGCAACGGCCACTGATTTTTTGCCATGAGGAACTTTAAGTCCCTCTGGATCACTGAAGACATCGAAGGGGTTGACAGATGAGAGAAGAGGCTCCTTTGTCCCGAGCAGCGAATCCTCGATAACAGCATAAGGGGTATCGGCATCAATCAGGAGGGCCAGATCACGGCGGACGGCAGGAAATCTAGGAATCGACTTGAAGCGCCTGGCATCCTTGAAACCTCCGCCTGTGGCGGCCTGTAGGGTGTCAAGGTCGAGTTCAGCAACAACGATTTGCCCCTGATGGCCGCCAACCACTACCTCGCGTGCGATGGCAGGCGATAGCACACCGAGGATCCCAAAGGACCTTTCCTCCCACATGATCTCCAAGGCAAGTGGCAGCTGCGGATGAACGGTGGGACGGAATGTGATTCTTTCGAGTGGTGTTCCGAGTCGCGAGACGATCCCCTTGAGATCAAAGATGTCGAGTGAACGCGCCGCCTCCCCACGCCAATCTGGAGAACAACTCTGACCTGACATTAACAGAGCAAGATTCACTTTCTCCCCGGAATGATCGTGCGATGCTTGTCCAAAAACCTTTCCGATCTCAAAAAATCTGATCGACTCCGCCCCGTGCCTAAGATTGAGCGTCACGGCGTCTATTAATCCCGGGATAAGGCTAGCACGAAGGGTAGAGTGCTCCTCTCCCATGGGATTGCGGACGGAAACCGTACCACCCGAAGAAAAGGCGGACTGGTTGCGACTCCCCGTCAGTGTGCCGCTTCGAGCCTCGTGAAATCCTCCGCCGGAAAGACGACGGCGCAGGCCGCGTGCAAAGTCGTAGGCATGATCGGCCGGGCTTGATAGGGAGGGAGTTCCAGAGCATCGGGAAACGATATGAGCGATGCCATGTAGGCGTGCGATTTCCTCGATTAGATCGACCTCGCGAGTAATGTCGTTTCGCCAGAATGGGATCTCCCAACCGCCATGGACCTGAGTAAGCCCAAGACGGGAAAGCATTTCTGCAATAGCCGCATCATCGAGATTGATGCCGAGCAGGGAACGGACGCGGTCACAGCGTAGAGCAACGATAGGTGAGGGAGGAATTGATCCGGCAATGACCAGCGTAGGGGAAACAGTGCCACCTGAAATACCAACTATCAGTTCCGCAGCACGGGCGGACGCATTGAGAGCATTTTTCGCACCGGCTCCACGTTCGAAGCGGTAACTGGAATCGGTTGAAATGCCGTGCGCCCGACTAGAGCGCCGGACCAAGGACTTCTCGAAGACTGCGCTTTCCAGGAGAACCGACGTGGTAGCGTTGGAAACCCCGCTCGAGCTGCCACCGATGATGCCGGCGAGTGCCTGGACCCCCTTCGCGTCAGCCACGACAGGATCCTTAGAAGAAAGTATCAGATCCCTTTCGCCGAGAGCGGTGAAAGCTTCACCCTCCTGCGCAAACCTGACGGTCAGGGATCCATCGATCCTTCCACCATCGAAGGCATGGAGAGGTTGGCCCGTCTCAAACATCACGAAATTGGTGACATCGACCACATTGTTGACGGAGCGAAGACCTACCGATTCTAGACGCCGGCGGAGCCAATCGGGGCTCGGTCCCACCTTCACGTTGTCTATGCGGCGAAGACTATAGAAGGAAGCTAAGTCCGGTGACACAATCGAGGCAATGGAAACATCCTCCTCCATTCGAGGTAGGGATGGGACGCTACCAAGGAATTCTCCGCATCCGAAGGCGGCTGCCTCTCTGGCAACGCCGAGGTGGCCGAGCCAGTCGGGACGGTTCGGTGTGATCTCGATGTCGAAGACCTCCTCGGTGGGAAAAATCTCGTTGATGGGCGTTCCAGGTTTGGCATCGGGAGGCAGGATCAGTAATCCGTCGACCCCTTCACCAAGTCCGATCTCCTTTGAGCTACACATCATCCCCTCGCTTTCCACTCCGCGAAGCTTGCCAACCTTGATCTTAAAATCTCCGGGAAGAACCGCTCCGGGTAGGGCAAGCGGAATCTTGTCACCAACCTTGTAATTCTTGGCACCGCAAACGATCTGTCTCGGTGTGCCGCTCCCATCGTCGACCTTACAGACGCTCAGTCGGTCGGCATTCGGGTGTTGGACCGATTCAAGGACCTGCGCGACGACAACCTTGGTGACAGTAACTCCAGTCGATTCGATCGATCCAACTTCAAGTCCGGCGTCGGTCAGGACTGCACCAATCGTTGCAGCAGGTGTGTCCGTTCGGAGATACTCACTCAGCCACGATAGTGAAATTTTCATGCCGTAAATCTGCTAAGGAAACGAAGGTCGTTCTCGGTCAACATTCGAACGTCGGGAATACCGGTAAGGTTCATGGCGAGGCGATCGAGGCCGAATCCGAATGCAAATCCACTCACTTTTTCGGGATCATAGGCGCTGTCGCCTCGTGCCTTGTTAACCTCCTCGAAGACAGCGGGATCGACCATGCCACAACCAGCCAATTCCATCCACCTGCCGCCGAGAGCATCGGTTCGGATATCAATCTCATAGCTTGGTTCGGTAAAGGGGAAAAAATGAGGGCGGAAGCGAATCTCAGTCCCTGTACCAAAGAGTTCCTGAAAAAAGAATTCAACCGTCCCCTTAAGGTCGGCGAGGCTGACCCCCGGTGCCACATAAAGCCCCTCCATCTGGGTAAACTGCGCAAGATGCGTGGCGTCGACCTCGTCCCGGCGGTAAGCGGCCCCAGGAGCGATGATCCGGATGGGAGGTTGGTTAGCCAACATCGAGCGGATCTGGATCGAGGATGTGTGTGTACGAAGAAGTCGGCCGTCAGGGAGGTAAAAGGTATCCTGTTCGTTGCGAGCCGGGTGGTCGGCAGGCGTGTTGAGTGCATCGAAACAATGCCACTCCGTCTCAATGTCCGGCCCTTCTGCGATTGAAAAGCCGAGTCTGCGGAAGATCTGCACGGAACGGTCCACCAGGAGAGTGAGGGGGTGGAGCGATCCGGACTTCGGGGAGGTGCCGGGAAGTGAGACATCGACGGAAGATAGGGCGGCGGCATCAGCCTTGGCTGTCAGGGCTGACTCCTTTGTATCGAGCGCGGTTGCGACGTCGGTCCGAAGCTCGTTAAGAAGCTTTCCCATTAATGGGCGGTCTTCCTTGGAGAGATTACGCATGCCTTCGCTCAAAAGCGACACCGAGCCAGCTTTTCCAAGGTAGCGAACACGAATATCCCTTAGTCCGCCTGAATCGGACGCATCCGCAATAGCGGAAAGCGCCTCGATCCGGAGGTTTTCGATCCGACTGCTCAGCGTTGCGAGCTGAATGTCCACGGAATGTTCCGGGGGAAAAGCCCGCAAGCCCGCTCAGGCCGCCTTGGCTACAGACGCCTTAGGGGACTTTGGCTTGGCCTCGATGGCGGCTTTTGCCTTGGCAACAATCTGCGCAAACGCACCCTCGTCCTGAAGGGCGATGTCCGACAGGACCTTGCGATCAAGCAGGATATTCGCGGCCTTTAAGCCTTCGATAAAGCGGTTGTAGCTCAAACCTTGCGCACGAACAGCGGCATTGAGACGCACGATCCAGAGGGAGCGGACATTGCGCTTGCGGGTCTTGCGATCACGATACGCCCAGTATTTACCCTTCATGCGGGCATCCTTGGCATAGCGGAAGAGTTTGGAACGTCGGCCGCGGTAACCGCTGGCCTCTTCGATGACCCGCTTGCGACGTGCACGACTGGCGGGTGAATTGGTTGCTCTGGGCATCTTTCATTCCCGCCGCTGTGAAACGACGGGCCTCTTCGGGCAGGTTGTTTGTTTTTGGTCGATCCGGGATCTCGCCCGCCCGGGTAGGCCGGAAAGCTTCCGGCCAGATCCTCGGATCGTATAGTTACCTTCCTAGCGGAGACCGAAAGGAAGGTTCATCTTCACTCGGCTCACGTCGGAGTCATGGACTAAGACCTGTTTGCCAAGCTTGCGCTTGCTCTTAGAGCTTTTGCACTCGAGAAGGTGACGCCGACCGGCCTTCGACCGTACGACCTTGCCCGTGGCGGTAAGCTTGAAACGCTTGGCCACGGATTTTTTGGTTTTACTGCGGGCGATGGCTTTTGGCATGGGGGGTGGACGATTACAGAGTCAACGAAGAAAGGCAATAAGAAAAAGGTGGATTCGCATGGTTATCGTCTGTTCGAACGAAATCACCATCACCTTTCAGGATAATATCATCAAATAGGATCATACTTCCTATAGTTGCCCTGTCATCTACCTATGACTCGAACAAGCTTGATTCCTCATCCTTTTCCTCTTCTTGGCGAAGCCTGCACGGTGGCTCCCGGTTTGGGTGAACGTTTTTTTGATAGTGGAGCGGGTGTGGGCACGGGAATGGGTTCGTTTACTCCAGCCGTGGTCAGAGCCAGGACTTCCTCTGCCGCCGTACATGTCCGGGCTGAGACGATGCCTGTAATCGCTTTGCCGTCCCCCGAGGTGAAACCGTCGTAGTTGTTGATGCTGGAGACCTGCGCTATGACGTTCCCTGCGGCATCGGTGACCGCACCTCCACTTGATCCAGGACAATATTCCGCCGTCACCTCGACATGGAGGGCACTCTGGTGTTTCTCATCAAGACGGTCGCGGCTAATCCGTGCCACCTGACCGGATGTAAACATGTAGGCAAAGCCGTCCGGATGGCTCATGCACCATACCTGCTCCCCGGGTAGAACCCCTGCGCGGAGGGGCAACGAGGGAATGTCAAGCCCGGGAACCCGGATCAGACAGGTGTCGGAGCGATCGCTGGCTGCGATTATCTCCGTGATAGGCAGAACCCGCCCGTCCTCGGTTATCGCAACGGCCTGCGCCTCGCGCATCATTTCAGGATCAATCGTCATCACGTGAAGTGCAGTGGAGAGGATTTCCGGTGCTATTGCGAAACCGGTGGCCCCGATCATGAACCGCCATTTTCGCGAATGCGGTTCCTGATATCGCAACCCGATGGCCACCGTGCTGTGCCTCAAAGCGGGAGCCAACTCGATTGGAGTCAGCGGATTGGCGAACACGGGTGAAACCGGGATATCAGGATGAGATTTTGGGGCCTTCCTTGCCAACTCGGAATAGTCGACAAGCCTCCCCTCTCTGGTCAACTGCTCCACTTGGGCGCCTGCATTTTTTTCAAATGACTCGTCATCAACTATATAACGCTTGTCGTTGGTTGCTGACCCGGGGAAAAGAGATTGGTCGTTTGCATACGCTACGGGCACTAAGGCTATAATGATAAAGAGGATTTCCTTCATCATCTCAGCAATCCGGCCTATCCCGATCTCGTGTCTCAACCAACCAACTCATACCAGTTGTTGCGCCGGCGGGGAATGTAACCGGCCTCACTGATGAGAGTTTCGATCTCCTGCGACTCCAATCGAAAATTCGCACCTGCTTTACTGACAACATTCTCTTCCATCATGACACTGCCGAAATCATTTGCCCCGTAACGGAGTGCCACCTGGCCAATCTTTGGTCCCTGAGTCACCCAAGAACTCTGAACATTGGTGAAGTTGTCGAGATAGATCCGTGAAAGGGCCTGCATCCGCAGATACTCTGCTGATCCTACCGGCTCGGCGCGTAGCTTTGTATTCTCAGGCTGAAAGGTCCAGCAGATGAAGGCGGTGAATCCGCCCGTCTCATCCTGCTGTCGCCGCAGTCGGTCAAGGTGTTCGATCCGATCCTCAACATTCTCGACATGTCCGAACATCATCGTGGCGCTGGAGTTGAGTCCCATGTGGTGGGCGATCTCCATGACTTTGAGCCACTGATCGCTGTTGGCCTTCAGCGGCGCGATCCTGTTACGCACGCTATCAACGAGTATCTCCCCTCCACCACCTGGAATAGAGCCTAGACCGGCCTCTTTGAACCGGAAGATGACCTCTTTTAGCGGCATCCCAAATACCTCAGCGAAATGGTTGAACTCCGGGGGGCTGAAGCCGTGGATATTCACATGAGGGTACTTCTCTCGGATATGGGAGAGAAGATCAGTATACCAGTCGATCGTGAGACTCGGGTGGTGTCCTCCCTGTAAGAGAATCTGGATGCCGCCAGCATCGGTGAGTTCATCGATCTTTTGGTCGATCTCTTCGAAGGTGATGACATAATTGTCAGCATCCTTTTCCGTGCGGTAGAAGGCGCAGAACTTGCAATAGACATTGCATATGTTGGTGTAGTTGATGTTTCGATCAACGATGTAGGTCACAATTTCATTACCTGCTCCCTCGTAGGCCTCCGCCAATGCGAGTTTGCGCCGATGGTCGGCCAGAGCCCCCAACTCCTCCAGTGGAAGTTGATAAAGCTCCCTAGCCTCCGCGGTTGTGACCCGCTCCCCATCGATAACTCGGTCAGTCAGGGAATTAAGACATGAGGTTGACATGGGCATCGGATTGGCTGCGATAGGTTAAAGGTCTTGTTTGACAATAAATGCTGTGACTGTTCGAGGAAAGTGGGAATAAGAGCTTTAGGCTTAAAAGCTTTTCCCTGATTCAAAACGACATTAGACCAAGCATCATGACAAATCATTCAAACAGACGATCCTTTTCGGAACGCTGCCTGTTTATCTCCCTTCCAGAGATCATCTGTTAGCTTTTCGTATCCCCTCTGCGTCGAAAGAGAAATCGTCAAAAAATCTCCCTCGCCGTAGTGTCCGATTTTCCTAATATCCTCAACATTCCTTAGGAATTCCAAGATGGAAAACGACTGGTTTCAATATGTGGTCGATCAGTTTTATGCCGATCTTTACCGTTTTGGTTTAAAGCTCTCGCGGAAACCGGAGGATGCAGCGGATCTAGTGCAGCAGACTTTTGCCGTCTTCGCTGCAAAGGGAGACCAACTCCGCGATGCGGACAAAGCCCGCCAGTGGCTTTTTACAACCCTGTACCGCGACTACGTCGCAAAATACCACAAGAGCAAACCGCTGGTTTCCCTTGATGATGAGGAGTTAGATTTGAAGGAGCCCGCCGTTGAGTCCTCGGTGCACCGCGATGCAGAGCGCAGCGAATTGCTCCATGCACTTGACAGCCTTGAGGACCATCACAGAATCGTCCTTACACTGTTTTATCTAAATCAGCACAATTACAGGGAAATCGCCGAAATTCTAGGTGTTCCAATAGGAACGGTCATGTCGCGACTTTCCCGTGCAAAGGACCTGCTGCGGATGAAAACCGAAGAACTTGCAAGAATTGAGGGAATAAAAATCGTCCCGTTCCCCTCTGATCAGCAGGGGAAGTCGTCTAAAAACCACTGACCTTCATCAATGACAACTGAAGAAGCCAAACTGATTTTGCAATCCTACCGCCCAGGCGGAGGGGATGATGCGGATCCGTTTTTTTCAGAGGCTCTAAAGCTACTTCGTAGCGAACCGGAGCTTCGTCGTTGGTTTGAAGGGGTGCAGAATTTCGATGGTTTAATGCGGAGGGCGATGGCTTCCCAATCGCCTCCCGCAGGACTTCGAGAAGCCATCCTTGCGAGGAAAAATGCTCCTCCTCGAACAACCCAAGCTAACTCGCGCCATTTCTTAAAAGTTTTTCTGCCTCTGGCTGCTGCGGTTGCCATCTTTGCCGGTATTCTGCAGTTCGAGAGGTCATCCGAGCACCAAGGCTTCCAAGGGATGACAGTTGCAAGCTTCACGAAACAGGCGCTTGAAATTAAGGAACAAGGAAGAATCTCTCTCGGGACGAAGAGCACGGATCCGGTCCAACTCTCGCGCTGGCTCGCCGAAAGAGGGGCTCCCAGCAATTTTGTCCTGCCTCCAGGTCTGCATGGATTACCAGCTCTTGGATGCCAGAGTTACTCACTAGGGGGAACAAAAGTCTCCTTGATTTGCTTTACGTTAGGAGAAAATCGAATTGCCCATCTCTTTGTTGTTGATCGGAAATCGTTGAGCGATGCCCCTTCCGATACAACTCCAACACTCCATGAGGAAAACGGTTTGGCCTTTGCCACATGGACATCCGGCGGCAAAAGCTATGTGCTTACAGGGGACAATCTTTCTAAAGAGACAATTCGCAGGTTGATTTGAACTGCTTCACCGCACGCTAACAAAGGGAAAAATGAAATCGCATTCCCAGAGGGAGAGGCCGATTGCTTGGTCTGAGAGGAAGTCCAAGGTCGGGAGCCACTGGGTCCTCCCCTTTGCATGGGTTGAGCACAAGATGGATTGGATTGCCTACCTCCTTGCCAACTGGAGCTTTCTCGAAGTCTTGGCATATCTTGAAAGTTTTGGGGTCCTGATAGCAGTCATTTTTTATTTTTCCGAGGCGGGAGACCGTTTGAAGCAGAAGCATTACCAGGCTTGGCAGGTGATTAATTCCGCCCAAGGCAAAGGGGGAAATGGTGGCAGAATTGATGCGCTTGAGGTGCTGAATGCAGATGGTGTTCCCTTGGTGGGTGTTGATTTGTCAGGTGCATTTCTAGTTGGCATCAGACTCCCGAAAGCTGATCTCGCACGAGCGGATTTCAATTCCGCGGACGCCCGACAGGCACAGATGCCCGGAGCCAAGATCGAGGATGCGAACCTAAGGAGTGCGAACTTCCGAGGGGCTGGACTGGAAAAGGCATCCCTACAAGGAAGTGTGCTTGATGACGGCGACTTTTCAGGCGCTAACCTCAGGGGGGCCGACCTCAGTGGAGTAAGTCTTGTAAAGACAGACCTGCAGGGAGCCCAGATGGCTGGGATCAAGTGGGAGACCCTAAAATGCATCGATGGCGCCAACCTTTCAGGAGTGAAGTCGGCTCCTAAGGAGTTTCTGAACTGGGCCCTGGCCCATGGAGCCACAGAGAAGAGGAACTGAAACGGACTCGCGTCCAGCTTCAATGCATTTTCATAATATCTTAAAGCATAAGATATTATGATATAGCACTACTTCTGAAAGAGCATCGCTTCTGATCTCAAGCGCCAAAAAAAATTTAAAATCATGGAATATTCTCGCCGATACAACCTCCTATAGCTACGGACGGAGTCTCCAGACGGAAACCCGCCCGGAACAAACAACACAAACAAACAACATCAACATGAAGTCAAAAGCACTCCTAGCCGGCGCCGCAGTCGCCGGTTTGATCAGCGGATCCATGGCCACGCAGATGCGTGCAGAAAGCACCACCTCAACCCAGATCGTTTCACCCGGAACGGCTCTCAACACGGTTGCGGATAACGACACCAACTCCTGCAAGGGGAAAAACTCCTGCAAGGGCAAGGGCGGTTGCGCTACCGACGGCAGCAAGAGCTAAAAATATCATCATAGTCGCAGGGGAGTGGCTTGTCCACTTCCCTGCCCATCTGCCTGAACCAACATGCCTGCCAACCCATTCAACGGAAATACCGAATATGGAATTGGCATAGGGC
>Ga0073936_10003649_pt1 | contig 21851 bp, 16 predicted proteins | sample AliMusrvi5mmetaG_FD_87041 | JGI IMG/M metagenome (GOLD analysis project Ga0073936, IMG submission 87041) | Freshwater lake bacterial and archeal communities from Alinen Mustajarvi, Finland, to study Microbial Dark Matter (Phase II) - Alinen... | ecosystem: Environmental > Aquatic > Freshwater >... | reverse complement strand
ACTCATTATTAGTCTTGCAGTTGTAGTGATTTGTTTTGCCACAACTTATGGACAGGATCAAGTTAAACCGGAACATTACAGAAAGTGGGAAATAGGCGTTAATGGTGGTGCTGCCATTTTTACCGGCGAGTTTAACATGTCAAAAGATGTCCTGTTTAAACACTACAGTCAATGGAACAGCCAATTCAAAGATGATTATGGATTATTCCTAAGGAAGAACTTCAATCAGGTATTTGCCCTGGAAGTTGCCTGGAATCATTCGAATATCACAGGTTCCTGGAAATACAACGACTGGATAATTCCTGATTTCAGAACACAATTAATTGAAAGTGATTTAAATTCAGTCTGGAATCTGACGAATCTGTTTTCATCCAATAAATTTGATCGAAAAATATATTGGTATGGTAAATTAGGTGGAGGAATTACTCATTTATGGAGAAGAGAGGGTTACAGTTGGCTGATGCACGACAATCAATGGAAATTAACTATCCCTATTGGAACGGGTATTGCCTACCGTTTGACGAATCATATAAAATTGAATTTAGGAATTCAATGGAGCTGGATGAATACCGACCGTCTCGATGCCATGGTAACAGAAAAACTCACCACCCGACCAGGAAATTATGAATCTCAAATCTGGGGTACTAAACTTTATTCCTATTTTGGCGTTTCATTTGTCTTTGGAAAGAAAAAGAAACCTGAACCTGTTATTGAGACTCCAAAACCGCAACCAGTAGTTGAACCAAAACCAGAGCCGAAACCTGAACCAAAACCCGCAGTAAAGGTTAAACCTGCTGCTATTGGTAACGCTTATAAAGTTTTCTTTGCATTTAAAAAGTGGAATCTGAACGAAAAGGCAATAGAGGATCTTGATCGCCTTGCCAGGGATATGAAAGAAAATCCATCAGTTGTTGTTGACATTAAATCACATACTGATTCAAGAGGTCCTTCAAGCTACAATATGAAACTTTCTGAAAAGCGTGGTAAATCAGTAATCGATTACCTTACTGGAAGAGGAATTAGTTTGTCACGTATTAATGCAGAGGCATTTGGTGAAACAAAACTAGTTAATAAATGTAAGGATGGTATTCCTTGCACAAAAGCTGAACATGCCCTTAATCGGAGAACAGAAACCATTGTTATTGAATAGTTTACGAAAAAACTGACTATAAAGTCGATAACAGAGCTGATAATATTAAAGAGAGGTTGTCATTCGGCAATCTCTCTTTTTGAATTGAAGCTATAGACATATTTTAAGATGACGAGAATAGGATTATTGTCCGATACTCACGGATATCTGGATGATCGTATACTCCATTTTTTGAGTGAGTGTGATGAAATCTGGCATGCAGGTGACATTGGAAATATTGAGACCGCACAGAAACTTTCGGACTTAAAGCCTTTGCGAGCTGTAACTGGTAATATTGATGGTGGAGATCTGCGTCATGAATTTCAGGGGCTATTGAAATTTGTCTGTGAAGGTGTTGATGTTTTGATGGTTCATATTGGTGGATATCCTGGGCACTATACGAGTGAAGTACGCAATGAGATCAGAACTACATTCCCAAAATTGTTCATCTCAGGCCATTCCCATATCCTTAAAGTGATCTTTGATAACAAACATAACCTGTTACATATCAACCCTGGTGCTGCAGGAATTCAGGGATTTCATCAGACAAGGACATTAATACGTTTTACTATTGATAATGAATCGATTAAGGACTTAGAGGTCATTGAGCTTGGGAAAAAGGGGATTATTTCAATGTAAATACTGCGGCAACCCAATCTTCGTTCTCGCTCACTTTTATGTAAGTCAATCCCAATTCAGCAGCCCGCTCTTTTATGGAATCAAGATCACCTAAGTAAAATCCGCTCACAATTAATTCCCCACCCTTTTTTAAAACTTTAAAATACTCATGCATATCTTTTAACAGGATGTTTCTTTGAATATTGGCATAGATAAAGTCGAATGCTTTGTCCGGAATCGCTTCTGCACCACCTTGTATTATTTCCAGATTTGAAACATTATTGTAACTGGCATTTCCGACAGAGCTGTCAATGGCCCATTTATCGATATCTACTCCAGTAATCAATTTCGCCCCTCTTTTTGAAGCCAGAATGCTTAAAATTCCTGTTCCACACCCCATATCAAGTACCGTTTTCCCATTCAGGTCCTGTTCCAATATCTCGGAGATCATCAGGCAGGTCGTTTCGTGATTTCCGGTTCCAAAGGCCATACCTGGTTCAATCACGATTTCGTACTCAGCCCTGGGATATTCAGTATGAAACGGAGCTCTGATAACACACTTGTCTGCAACGAGTAAAGGTTGAAAATAATTCTTCTCCCACACTTCGTTCCAGTTCTGGTCAGGAATAATTTCAGATACAAAAGAGAAGTGAAAAAAAGAAAAATCAACCGGAAAAAGATTATTTAATGCCTCTTCCGAATAATCCGGAGATGGAATAAAGGCTTCGACAAATTGGTCAGTTTCTGTAAAACTTTCGTAACCAATGCTTCCTAATTCTGCAACCAATATTTCGCGGTTGATTTCGTTGTCCGGGTTTAAAGTGCAGCTTGTTTTTGTGTATTCCATTTGTAATTAATTTAATAGGATATCCTAAACGACAGATTTAATCCTATGTTGGAAATTTTACCATCATTAAAACCAACATGAGTCCCAATATTTGCAGATAACAATACTTCGAGAAGCGTATATCCAACCTCGACGTAATTTGGGTTTAGTGGCGATGAATAATAGCTGCACCAAACCATCTCGCGCCAAAGTGTATTGCTTAGTCCCGGAAGGTATTTCAGGGCAATATATGGCGCTCTGACTGAAAGATGAGCCTCAATAAATTTGTTTGAAGTACTCAGGGAATAATACCCAGGCAAAAAGAATGAATGACGGTACTCTCTTAAGAGAATTGGGCTGGTCTGAGTCTGGGCATGCGCAAAATCTGAGAAATGAATACTGGTATTATTCGGAAACCAACCGCCATGTAAATCAGCAGCAATACTTGATGTCGAATTCCATTCCTTGCTGTATTGAAGTCCGGTACTTAAAAAGTCGAAGTCTGAAATACTTGAGAAAAGATTCTTAATCCCTTTTTTGTATTCAATATAAAAAGTTGGGTATTCAGAATTTGACATTATCTTAACCTCGTTATTAATCCTGTAGTAATAGTTGGGTGTAAATTCTATTTTTAATCCGATAACGGTATTTATTTGATCTTCAATTGTTTTATTCATTATCTCCAGGTTTGTTGGAATATTTTCTTTAAAATTGTCACCCTTCTTTAGAAAGGAGAAATTGGTTGTGTTTTGCAATTGTTTGATATTGCTCCATTTAAAACTGGTACTTAATATCAGACCATTTTTAACATCAATAATATTGGATAGCAAAACAAAGCGATTCTCATAATACCTTCCAAAATTTTCCTTAAAAAATAGGGATGCAACCGAGTTAATAAATGGATGGACCATTTGAGAAGATGGATTGAAATCGAAGTTGTTTTTTCCTCCTGAAATTTCAAAAGCACCTCTGTTCAGAGGAGCATAGGTATAATTCAGTGTTCCCATAGCCATAATAGATTTTCTATCAATTGAATAGGCTGCATATGGGGTTAGCATTAATGAACTTCCTGGTTGGTAATTTTTTGTAAAACTAATACTTTGTGCAATTTTCCACCCTTCAACAGCATTGAAACTAATCCGCTTTGTGGAGATTAAACCATCATATTTCAGGCTCCATGTCGTATCTCTAAGCGGGCGTCGTATTCCGAAAAACAGCGGATTAAAAAATCCATAGTTTCTCTTATGACTGATTACCGAGGTCGTATCAAGTACAAATTTCTTTTTGATAGCTACTATTGAATCACGTTGTCTGAAACTATTTAACTCATCAGTCGAAAGGGGAATAGGACGCATTAGTGACCAATAACTTGTGTCACGGGTCCGTGCACCCCGTTCAATAGTAACTTTAATTTTGTCTTTAATTTCCATTGATTTCAGAGAATCGGGTTTGCGGTTATAATCCTCTTGCGACATTAACTTCGACAGCTTATTCATGTCCCTGTTGGTGAGTTTATCTTTATCCAACAAATGGGCTATTTTAGTCTCTTTCTTATTGGCAATTTGATTTTTAAGTGCTTTTGATGAGATTACCACCTGTTTGGCAGATTTATTTATTACATCAGACTGGTTAGTTTGAATTCCAATCATTGCAAGAACCTGGTCGTTGGGTTTAAGTTTGTTGTATTTGATTGATGCTCCGAATCTCGCATTCCCCTTTACCCCCATCATTCCTCCGTTAAAGGTATAATCATGACCAACAGGTAACCATACTCCAGGTAATACCTCATCAAACACCATACGAAAATTTACTGCTCCAAATGGCAGTTCGAAATTTAAATCGGCTCTGCTAAGACACCATAAATCTTCGATGATATAGATGTAACCTTCAAAGAGTTGCTTACTCTTTCTTTTAGGAATGACTTTAATTTTATTGACAGTGTATTTACCATCCTTTTCGAAACCTTCGTATCTAAAGTTGTAATACGAAAATGCATTTTTTCCCAATGGAGTGAAAAGAATATCGATATTGTCCTGATAGAGACTTGATTTTAAAAACTGGTCAATAGAAAAATCGACCACTTTAGGGAAAGTCGAATTCACAGAACGGATATGTTGTTCATATTTATCCGGGGCATGGTATTCAATTGAACTAACAGTTTCATTTACAAGAACATCTCCACTTTTTACATCGATATCCTTTTTCTTTAGTTGATTTCGGATTAAACCAGGGACATTCTCAAATTTTACGGTATTCCTGATATATACATCAGCTGAGTAGGAGGTGATTTGATTCAGATGGACGTATGATAATCCAATTACTTTGCGAATTATTGAATAGGCCGGGTCTTCATTTCCCGACTGAATATCAATCTGGTTTATCTGAATAATTTGCTCATCAAGGATTACAGCTATTTCGATTACTTTTTGGGTTAAGGTAATTGTTTCAGTTTTAGGTAAATATCCCAGACTTCTAAAATTGAAAACATAAACTCCCGGAGGTAAATCCAATTCAAACTTACCTTCATCGTTAGTTGTAGTTCCCAAAGAAAGCTCTTTTACAAAAACAGTTGCATAAGGTATTGGAATGCCATCCTTTCCTGTGATTAAGCCTTTAATATTATGCGAATAAGATATAAAACTGCTGAATAAAAAGATCAGAGAGATTTTTATAATTTTAAAATATGAGGTCATAACCAATATCCTTCAGGATTTGTAATATATGAAGATAACAAACTTTTGGGGTTAAATGATCTGTTAAATAAAAAAAGAGTGGAGATGGCCACCCATATCCACTCTTTTAGTGTATCTAATCCTTACTATTTTTCTGACCTTTAATTAATAGGCATTAATTATTGCGAGAAAATCTTCACCTTTTAACGAGGCTCCACCAATTAAACCACCATCAATATCGGGTTGACTAAATAAATCGTTGGCATTAACTGGGCTACATGAACCTCCGTAAAGGATTGAAATTTCTTCTGAAATCTCTTTACTGTATTTCGAAGCGATTAAGCCACGGATAAATGCAAGCATATCCTGGGCTTGTTGTGTGGAAGCAGTTTTACCTGTTCCGATAGCCCAGATTGGTTCGTAAGCAATCACAAGCTTAACTATTTGTTCTGCTGGTAATAGAAAGATGGTTTCTTCAAGTTGTTGTTTAACAAAAGCATTTTCTTCTCCTGCTTCACGGATGGAAAGTGCTTCTCCGCAACAATAAATCGGAGTCAAACCCTGATCAAGTGTTAACGCCAGTTTTTTGTTCAGCGTAGTGCTAGTTTCGTGGTAGTATTCTCGGCGTTCGGAATGTCCAAGGATGACGTAAGTTGCTCCTGTTGATTTAACCATGGAAGCAGACACTTCACCGGTAAAGGCACCTTTTGGTTCTGCGGCACAGTTTTGAGAAGCTACATTAATGCGGTTTGCATCAACAGCATCAACAACACTAATCAGATGAGTGAAAGGTGTTCCTAAAACGACAACGACGTCTTTGGCACCTCTTGTTAAAACAAGTTCACTGACATTTTTTGCCAATTCAACTCCTTCTTTTACTGTGGTATTACATTTCCAGTTACCGGCTACAATTTTCTTTCTCATTACCTATAATTTTATTAATTTGAACTAAACGCTTAATTGGTATAATTATTCAACAAAGATAAAATATAATTAGCGGAGAGTGAAATCCGGCAGCAAATCAAATCACCGATTTAACTTTTTGTTCATTTCAGCATGAATAATGGCTTCGATTTTTTCAGTAGAAGGAAAATCATTAAAGCCCCATTTTGCTAAAATTGTCCCTTTTCTGAGTAAAATCAGACCAGGATTAGAACGGATCATAGTTTTTAGCGGAATCTGATCTGTAAACATCATTTCGTAAAGAGGCTTTTGTTCCAATTTAAATTTATTGAGTGCAGCGCCTGTAGTTGAGGTGAGTCCAATAAAGTGATAACCTTTCTGCATAGCCCATTTGGCAAGTGTATTCAGTTTATATTCGTTAACATGGGATGACTTTTCCAGATCGTAAGCGATTACAAAAAAAGTAAAGAGAGAGTCCCGAAGAAAATAGTCTGTAACATTTTGTTGATCTGCATTTTGTATCGAGAAATCATGTATCGGTGGACTGTATCCTTTCTTTATTAAAAGGGGAGGATCCATTGACTCAAATTTCCAGTTGATTGTATCCTTCCAGGGAAAGTCCTTTTCGCCAAATTTAATGACCTGATTCGATTTTCTGTTCCGGTAATAATAATTGTTCTGATAAATATCCGTTGGAGCACCATCAGGAATACTCATCCCTTCTGGGATATTTGTGCCGATTTTGTAAGGTCTGAAATCAACGATAGGCTCATGATTGTATGACCAGTAAACTGCAGAAATATACAATAACAGGAATAGTGTAAAAGCTGTAAGCCGGATTCTTTTTTCAGTAATAAACTGTAAATTTTTAGTGTTTATCACCAATGAAATGGCTATTAAAATCAGCACAATATTTTTATAGAAGGTCTGCCAATTACTGATAACCAATGCATCACCGAAACAGCCACAGTCAGTTACCGGATTCTTCAACGCGATAAAAAGTGTAAGTGGGGTGAAGAAAAGCATAAAGGCAAAAGCCAGCCTGGTTGAAAGTCTGATAAAAATGCCTGTTAAAAGTGTAATACCAATTAAAAACTCCGCAAAAGGGAGAAAAATAGACCCGAAAGGAACTGAAAAATTAAGTGTCTGAAGATGAATGGCATCAATATAATCATAAAGCTTATATTGAAGCCCTGCGGGATCAATTCCTTTAACGAAACCCGAAAAAATAAATAAGATTCCTATCGTCCATCTGGCCAAAATAAGCGGTTTCTGCATCATTCTATTCAAATTCAAGTTTTATGAGTCCAAATATTGCGTAGTTAATCATATCGAGATAGTTTGCATCAACACCTTCAGAATAATTGGCAATACCCAGATTATCTTCAATCTGTTTGGTTCGTTTGATCTTCATTAATATCAGATCTGTGTACGAACTTATTCTCATTTGTCGCCATGCTTCGCCGTAATCATGATTCTTTGCCAACATCAGGTTCTTCGCTTTCAATAGATTATCCATATATTTTTGTTCGGTAACATCAGGTTGAAGCTCATCATCTGACGGGCCCAATTCCAATTGAATAAGAGCCATCGCACAGTAATTGATTATTCCAATAAATTCAGCCTGGGCATCCTCATCTATCCTTGCAACACCTTTTTCTTCTATACTTCTGATTCTTTGTGCCTTAATATAAATCTGATCGGTCATTGAAGTGGGTCTGAGAATTCGCCATGCAGTTCCATAATCTTTCATCTTTTTCATAAAAACTTCATGACAGATGCTGATTATATGATCAAACTGTTGATTTGTTTTATCCATAATTATTAATTGAACCATAAAAGTATTAAAAATTAGGGAATGGGTGTGACATTTATTCTTATTTTTGTATTTATTCCGGTAGAAAAGAGAATGTTTATTGCTTTCTATTATATTGATAATTAAATTATTAATAAGCATTAATTTCATGGAACTCATTATTGAAAAAAAATATAATGTTATTCGGTCAAAACGATAAAAGCTTTTACAAGAAAAAGAGTACGATCCTTCTTAACGGACAATTGATCAATTTGAACACTCCCGTTGTAATGGGAATCTTAAATTTGACACCTGACTCTTTTTATGACGGAGGTGTCTACAATACTGATTTGAAGATACTTCAAAGGGCATCTCAAATACTTGAAGAAGGTGGAAAATTTATCGATATCGGAGCCATGTCGACCCGACCAGGGGCAAAAGAGATTTCGTTACAGGAAGAACTTGACCGTTTGGTACCGGCTATCGGGGCAATACGAAGGGAATTCCCGGATGCGCTGCTATCGCTTGATACTTATCGGGCAGACGTGGTAGATAGGATTTATGACGAAATAGGTGATTTTGTTGTAAACGATATTTCGGGTGGAACTTTTGATCCTGGTATGTTCGGTAAGGTTGCGGGATTACATTTGCCCTACATTTTAATGCATACGAAAGGGAAAAGTGAGATCATGCAGGAAAGTCCTGTTTATACTGATGTTGTGAAGGAAGTTATTCTCTTTTTGTCTGAACAGGTGCAAAAGCTAAAGTTATTGGGTGTTTGTGATATTATAATTGATCCCGGTTTTGGATTTGGAAAAACAGCAGCCCATAATTTTGAATTGTTGAACCGGTTAGATGCATTTAAAATTTTCGAATTGCCTGTTTTAACTGGATTGTCACGTAAGGCAATGATATGGAAAGAGTTGAATATTTTGCCTGAACACGCATTAAATGGTACAACAGTTTTAAATACAATTGCTCTCGCAGGTGGCTGTGATATTTTAAGAGTTCACGATGTACGGGAAGCTATTGAATCTATACAGTTAGTTGAAAAAATTAAAAAAGGCAATAAATGACAGAATTATTCATACACGTCAGATTTCTTGACATTATTGATATATTTCTTGTTTCCATCATTTTTTATGAAATATACAAATTGGTGAAAGGGACAGTTGCCTTCAGTATTTTCATGGGAATATTCTTCATATTTGTCGTATGGCTTGTAGTGAAATCCTTAAAAATGGAGTTGCTGGGTTCGATACTGGGTCAGCTCTTCGGGGTTGGTGTAATTGCAATTATCATTGTTTTTCAGCAGGAAGTCCGCAGATTTTTATTGATGTTGGGCAGTCGCTACCGCACTAACAGACGGTTTTCGCTTGAAAATTTGTTTTCCAATCAATTTAAATTTGCCTCACAAGCTAGTTTACATGCTATCGTAGATGCTTGCCTGCAAATGTCGGAGAACCGAACCGGTGCACTTATTGTACTTACACGCGAAAGTGAGTTAAGGGAGTATGTTGAAACCGGAGAAAATATTGATGCGACAATCACCTCTGAACTTATCAGAAGTATTTTCTTTAAAAATTCACCCCTTCATGATGGTGCTATGATAATCAATCTTAACCGGATAAAGGCTGCCCGATGTATCCTACCTTTATCCCAAAAGCTTGAAATAAATCCGGTATTAGGCTTGCGGCACCGTGCTGCAATTGGGATTTCAGAACAGACTGATGCTTATGTAATTATTGTAAGTGAGGAGACAGGACATATCTCCACTTCCTGTAATGGAGATTTGACAGAGAACATTTCGTCAGATGAACTCTTTAAAATCCTTGAATCAAGTTACAAATAAAATTACCACCAAGGATCATAGCCGAGAGACAGAAAACTAATCGAATATATGCTTTCAATCCTTGTTTTCGGCCAGACTTTGAATCTTGATGGTAAAATTGTATTAGAAAAAAATCTAATTTTTATTTATATGCTTGCGTATGAACATTTTTCATAGATCTTCCTGATGGGTCGGCATTATTACGGAATGATGCATCCCAGGCAAGGGCTTCAGGAGTACTGCATGCAATAGAAGGTACAGATGGAACGCAACTGGCCGCTGCATCAGAAGGGAAATGCTCGGTAAAGATTGAGCGGTAGAAGTATTCCTCTTTCGACATAGGCGTATTGATAGGGAACCTGAACTTGGCGTTGGTCATTTGTTCGTCAGTAACCAATTCAGCTGTAAGTGCCTTTAGTGAATCAATCCAGTTATATCCCACACCATCAGAGAATTGTTCCTTTTGACGCCATACAACGCTTTCCGGCAAGTATTCTTCAAATGCTTTGCGCAGTATCCATTTTTCCATTTTTCCATTTTTTGCCATTTTGTCCTCAGGATTCAGGGTCATAGCTACATCCATAAACTCTTTATCGAGAAATGGAACACGGCCTTCAACTCCCCAGGCTGCTAAAGACTTATTGGCCCTCAGGCAATCGTAAAGGTGTAGTTTACTGATCTTACGAACAGTCTCTTCGTGAAAAGAACGGGCATCAGGAGCTTTGTGAAAATAGAGATACCCTCCGAAAAGTTCGTCAGCACCTTCGCCTGACAATACCATTTTTATCCCCATCGATTTGATGACACGGGAGAGAAGATACATAGGTGTTGAAGCCCTTACGGTTGTAACGTCATATGTTTCAAGGTGATATATGACATCTCGTAAGGCATCCAAACCTTCCTGAACGGTAAAATGCACTTCGTGATGAATTGTTCCAATATGGTCCGCTACCTTCTGTGCAGCGGCTAAATCAGGTGATCCAATAAGTCCGACAGCAAATGAGTGTAGCTGAGGCCACCAGGCTTCCTGGTTGGATTCACTTTCAATCCTTGTTCCGGAATATTTCTTTGCAATGGCAGAAATAACTGATGAATCAAGTCCCCCTGAAAGCAGAACTCCATAAGGTACATCCGACATTAGCTGTCTGTGAACTGCATCTTCAAGTGCCTTTCTTAAGACATCAATATCAGATTTATTATCCTTTACAACGTCGTAATCGGTCCAGTCACGGGAGTACCATTTTTTCATAACGCCATCTTTACTATAAAGATAGTGTCCAGGCAAGAATTCTTCGATTTTTTTGCAGTTTCCTTCCAATGCTTTAAGTTCGGATGCAAAGTAGATATTTCCCAAGGAATCCCAGCCCATATAGAGCGGAATAATTCCGATATGGTCGCGGGCTACAAGATAACAGTCGTTCTCTTCATCATACAGCACAAAGGCAAAAATACCATTCAGATCTTCAAGAAAGTCAATCCCTTTTTCACGATATAAGGCCAGGATGACCTCACAGTCGGACTCGGTAAGAAATTCGTAATGATCTTCCAGAGGTTTGCGTAAATCACGGTGGTTATATATTTCACCGTTTACCCCTAAAATTAGCTTTTTATCTTTGCTGTAAAGTGGCTGTCCACCCGATGAGGGGTCAACAATTGCCAATCGCTCATGCGCAATAATCGCCTTTGAACCACAATAGATTCCGGACCAATCTGGTCCGCGATGGCGAATTCTTTTTGACATTTTAAGGACCTGGACCCTTAAATCCTCCGATTTCACCTTTAAATCAAATACTCCAACAATACCACACATATATTTCTTATTATAATCGTTTCTCTCTTAAGATAACAAAATGAACGAATAATTGGTCGCCAAAAATACAAAAATCTTTAATATAAAGAGGAAACCTTACTAAAAGGTAGAAAAATTCACTCTTTCTTTTTTAATGCCTCTTTAATTCTTTTCCAGATGTTTGATTTAGATTCCTCTTTCCCTGGTTGCTCTTTTTTTGTATCAGCATTCACATCGACCTCTTTTTTCCCTTCCTGACGTTCTGCTTTGCGCTCTTCCCGTTTATTTCTATCCCCTCCAAATATATTCCAGAAATTTCCTTTTCCTTTTTCTTTGTAGGTTTCAGAAAAATGAGGAATATCAAGCAATGCAAGTGTAGATTCATCTAAAGGAGGGAAAGGATGATTCTTATAATCCCTGAATGACGGGTCATGGTAAAGTTTATTAAAAAATTTGCCTACAACAGGGAGAGCCATATAGCCACCCCGTCCTAAGGCAATATTTCGGAAATGTATGGAAGGTTCTTCTCCTCCAACCCAGCATCCGGTTACCAGGTCTGGTGTATAGCCCATAAACCAACCGTCGGCAAAATTCTGCGTGGTACCTGTTTTTCCGGCGAATGGACCTTCAATCTTATACAATGATCTGATTTCGGAACCTGTGCCTTCATTCACTACAGCTTCAAGATAATGGGTGATAATCTTTGCCGTTTCGGGTGACATAGCTTCTTGTTCGTCGTTGTCCGGGATGAATTTTTTAAGCACTTTACCATTTCCATCCTCAATCCGAATCAGATAATTGAGACTCACAGTTTTTCCCAGATTATCCAAACAGGCATAAGCCTGGGCAAGCTGTATCAGTGGAATATCGGCCGATCCCAATGCCAATGATGGGACTTCCGGAAGATCTGCTTTGATACCCATTTTATGCGCAAGATGAATAGCTTCAGGAATGCCTGACTCAAGCAAGACCTTAACAGATACTGTATTAACTGATTTGCACAGAGCTCCTTCCAATGAATAAAATCCTCCATACTCTTCGTTCGAATTCCCTGGCGACCAATCCTGGTACTCTGAGTAGGTGGTTTTTTCGTTTGGATAATATTTATTAGGGGGAATTCCCTGTTCCAGTGCGGAGGCATAAATAATAGGTTTAAACGTTGATCCGACCTGTCGAGGTGCTAAAATATGATCAAACTGGAAGTACCTGAAGTCGTTGCCCCCGATCCAGGCTTTTATATCACCTGAATTCGGTTCAATGGCGATAAAGGCGCAATGGAGCAGTTTTAAGGTGTATTTTACTGAATCAAGCGGTGTAATCTTAACAGGTTTGTCTCCCTCCCAGGAAAATAATTTCATATTGACTGGTATCCTGAATACCTCAGTAATCTCATTTGCCGATTTCCCGCTCTCTTTCATTTTGCGGTATCTTTCCGACCGTTTCATTGCCCGAAGTACCACTGCATTGTTTTTTCCCCAGGGATCCTTACCATCCCAGTGTTTTTGAAATGTGGCCTGTAATTCTTTCATTTTCTCCTGCATGGACATTTCTGCAAAACGCTGCATTTTATAGTCAATGGTTGTCACTATTTTTAAGCCATCGGTGTATAGATTATACGGATTGCCATCAGCTTTGGAATTTTCAGAACACCACTCTTCCAGTTGGGGTCTGATTAATTCTCTGAAATAGGCTCCCGGACCGGTATTATAAACAAGATAATTGTATTTAAGACCTAACGGTTCACTGCTGTATTTTTTTGCCTGCTCAGGAGTAATATAGTTATATTTAGCCATTTGCGAAATTACCGTATTTCTTCTACGCAGCGAATGTTCAGGATTGGTCCTGGGATTATAGTAGTTGTTGGCTTTCAACATTCCAACCAGAGTTGCTGCTTGCGGAATAGTCAGTTTATTGGGCCGAACACTAAAAAAGCGTTCAGCTGCAAGTTCGACACCAAATGTGTTCTCGCCAAAAGGAACGGTATTCAGGTACAATACAAGGATTTCCTCTTTCGAATATATTCGTTCAAGACGATAGGCAATAATCGATTCCCTGATTTTACTGACTGGCAGCGTTAACGGACCGTAATTTTTCCTTCCAAAAATATTTTTAACAATTTGCTGCGATAGAGTAGATCCACCTCCAGAACTGTGATCCACAAAAAAGAGTGATTTGACGACAACTCTTAGCAGCGCCCACTCATCGATTCCCCTGTGTTCGTAAAACCTGTTGTCTTCTGTTGCAATCAATGCGTTGATCAGACTGGGCGAGATTTCTTTGAATGTGACATTGCTGCGGTTTTCGGTGTAATATCGCCCTAGTAATTTATTATCTTTGGAATAAACTTCTGATGCCACGGGTTCTTTAATCCTGATAAGTGTATTTGAATCTGGCAATTGTCCAAATGTTCCAATATAAACGAGTGAGAAAAGCGTAGCAAATAAAAATATACCAAAGATCGTGAGTTTTAAGCCCAGGATCAGAACTCTTTTGTACGACAAGTGTTGAATAGATGAAGATAATCCGGAAAAGAAACCCTTTGAACTTTTCTTCGTTTCGGATCTTTTATTTTTTTTAACTGACATATTATTGAATCAAATCATCTGTAATTTTCCACAATACCAACAAATCACACCATGAAAATCGCAATCTCCGGCAGTACAGGTTTTATTGGAAAACAACTGTCAGACTATCTGTTACGATCTGGACATGAACTCATAATGATTTCCCGTAGTGATTTTTCCGGTTCGGGTAATCAACTTGCAAAAGTAGTCAATTCTGCCGATGTTATCATCAATCTGGCCGGATCATCTGTTTTATGCAGGTGGAACGATAAAAACAGGGAAAAGATTATTTCAAGCCGTATAACTACAACAAGAGCATTGGTTGAAGCGGTTTTAAATGAAGTACCGGAACATCGCCCAGAGATGTTTATAAATACTTCTGCTATTGGAATATATGGAAATTCAGGGATTCATGATGAATTTTCATCCGACCTGGCATCCGGATTTTTAGCATCAGTTTGTAAGTCCTGGGAAAATGAAATCGCTCCTTTGAATGAGTTAGGGGTGAGAGTCTGCAGAATAAGATTAGGTATTGTTCTTGGAACAACGGGCGGTTCGCTGGCAAAAATGGTACCCATCTTTAAAGCAGGTTTGGGGGGAAGAATTGGTGCAGGAAATCAGCCATTCTCCTTTATTCATATTTCTGACCTCTGCAATGCAATTGAGCATATGATAGAACATCAACAGAGCTCAGGAGTTTATAACATGGCAAGTCCGGAACCTGCAACAAATAAGTCATTTACTTTTGCGTTGGCGAAACATTTGCATCGACCGGCATTTTTTGCTATTCCGGAATTTATTTTGAAATTGATTTATGGCGAGGCTGCTGAATTACTCACCAGAGGAACATCTGTGAAACCTGCCCGTTTATTGGAAGAGGGTTTCAGGTTTACATTTCCTGATATTAACTCCGCAGTGGCTGACCTGGTTAGAAGGTGACATTGATAATGGTTGATTAATCAATTAATGAATTCCGATCATATGAATAATAATATAATGTGTGAAATGATTCCCCCGATCTATATTGTTTCCGGAGGAAAGGGATTGGCAGGTGATGCGGTAGTGCAGTCTGTTTTAATTCAATTTCCAAATAATAGGGTTCCTGTTATTATTGTTCCTGATGTTTTGAACCAACTGAAAATAGATGAAATTACTTCAAAAGCACTTCTAACAAAGGGGGTTATTGTTCATAGTATGGTCGATCCGGAAATTAGAAAGATGTTGATTGAATCGTGTAATCAATTGGGTGTGAATCATATCGATCTTGTTGGGGATTTGTCGGATTACCTGTCAAATTTGCTGAATACTCAGCCAATCAGTAAACCTGGATTGTACAGGCTCAGCCATATTGAGTATTTCAGACGTGTTGAAGCGATCGACTTTACCTTAAAGGTTGACGACGGGCAAAATCCCGAAAGATTAACACAGGCTGATATAATTCTCACAGGGGTATCAAGAACAGGTAAAACGCCGCTGAGTGTCTATCTTGCAATGTTTGGCTGGAAAGTAGCGAATGTTCCTCTCGTTCCTGATATTGATCCTCCTGAAGAATTGTTTAAAGTCGATCCAGGGAGGGTTTTCGGATTAAATATTTCGCTGATTTACCTTATTGCCCAGCGGGCTAACAGGGTCAGAAGCCTTCAGCTTACTGACGATTCTGACTACATTAACAAAAAGAAGGTGGGAGAGGAGCTCGATTATGCCCGCCGCATTTTTGACCGTGGTGGATTTACTGAAATACAGATCACCAATAAACCGATTGAATCCTCCGCCAATGAAATTCTTACAATTTTAACAAGCCGATATAATCAGGATAATTGGAAGAAGATTCAGGAATGATCTTTATGTATTGAAGGGAATATCCGATTGAGTCGGTTAAACTTTTAATTACTTAACTGATAAAGCAGACGTTTTAGCTCAATTTCAGCAATTTTGGCGGCATATTTCAAGTTAACTAATTGATATCCAGTATTTTCAAAGCTTGCTTGAGCTGCCTTAACATCAAGTATAGTGGCCTGATTTACCTTAAATCGCTGCATAACCACATTAATCAGTTTTCCTGATAACTCGACTGAATTTTCCTGTGAATTTAATTGCTGCAGTGTTGAGCTGTATGCCTGATACGTTTTTATTGCATCTGAAGTAAGTGTATTGATCAGGCTCTGCTGCTGTAATTTAGCATTTTGGACATTGTATACTGCTGTCTCCTTTTGAATCTTATAAGTATTTCCGTTGTAAATAGGAATTTGCAATGCAAGTCCGGCAAATGGTCCATAATTTTCGTTCATCAAAGTCAAGCCGGCCGCACTCTGGTTACGGCTAAAATTGAGACCTGTATTTAAACGCAAAGATGGGTAACGCAAAGCAGAAACCTCCTTTACAACTTGTTCTGCTATTTTAACCTGTTGCTCAGCTGATAAATATTGTGGATTTTTTTCCAGAAAGGACAAGATTGAATTTAATTGCAGCGATTTATCTACAACAATACTATCTTGCAGGTTAAAGGAATAATAATTTTTCTTACTCATGAGTTGAAGAAGATCTGTCTTAGTTTCATCAACGATAAGTTCCTGGGATTTTAGATTTTGTTTTGCCGAATTCAGATCGATTAACGCCTGCAGGTAGTCAGCATCATTAGCCATTCCAACATTTCTCCTGTCAGTAATGATTTCCAGTTTTTTCTGAGAAACATCAAGTGATGTCTGAATTATTTTCAAATATTCGAGTTGCCTTACAATGTCAAAATATTTTGCTGTAACCGTTGCTATGCTATTTTGAATAAGGACGTTGAGTTGGAGTTCACTTTGCTTTTGCAGATGTTCCAGCCGTGTTTTGGTTGCAATTACCTTATATCCGTTAAAAAGTAAGATTCCGGCAGTCAAATTTGAGGTCAGGTTATTACCTGCCGCACTGTTTTTTTCTATATGGACACCACTGTTCAATTCCTGAAGCACTTTGGTAATTGATTGATTATCTGTTGCACTAGCATTAATTGCGGGAAGGGCACCTGCAACGCCCAGGGTATTGTTGATTTTGTTGATGTCAACAGTATTTGCAGCTATTTGAATATCAAAGCTATTTTTCAATGTTGTATCGATGGCGCTCTTCAGTGTAATTGAAGGCTGAGCCAGGGCGAATAGTGGCAAAATCAGAATTAAAAGTGTATTGAACAGCTTCATTTGTTTATCATTTAAACTGATTATCAATTTCTTCCTGACTTTTATGCAAACCTGAGACAAATGTATAAATAGCAGGAATTACAAATAAGGTAAGGATAAGTGAAAATAAAATTCCCCCTACGATTACAATACCGAGAGGCATACGACTTGAAGCAGCTTCACCAAGACTTAGTGCAATGGGCAGGGCACCGAGCGACGTGGCCAGGCTGGTCATCAGGATAGGACGCAAACGTTGTGTTGCAGCTTCGACAACAGCTTCGTATTTCGTCAAACCGAGCGCCCGCTTTTTATTGGCAAATTCGACGATCAGGATTCCATTCTTTGTAACGAGTCCAATAAGGGTGATCATTCCGATTTCGGAGAAAATATTGAGAGTTTGCCTGAATATCCAGAGGGATAAAATGGCGCCGGCAATAGCTAACGGAACTGTTATCATTATTATAAAAGGATCTTTAAAGCTTTCAAACTGAGCAGCAAGAACCAGATAGATCAGCAAGAGGGCAAGCATAAAGGCAAATCCTACATTAGAGGAACTTTCGGCATAATCCCGTGAAGGGCCGCTCAGCGAGGTCAGAAAGCTCTCATCCAATAGTTTAGTGCTTATGTTTTGCATTGCAGTAACCCCATCACCAATGGTCTTGCCTTCTGCCAGTGAGGCGGAAATGGTTGCTGACTTATACCTGTTGAAATGGTATAAAGAGGGAGGATTTGCATTTGCTGACATATCCAGCACCTCCGTTAATGCGATGCTATTGCCCAGGTTGTTCCTGACATACAATTTGGTAATGTCTGTTGGTTGCTGCCTGTCTTGTATACCTACCTGGCTAATAACCTGGTATTGGCGTCCGTTCATAATAAAATACGCAAGTCTGCGTCCGCTGAAGGCACTTTCAAGAACTGATGAGATATCTTTGACCGTGAGTCCCAGTTCGCGTGCCTTGATGCGGTCAATAATTATATCAACTTCCGGTTTATTGAATTTAAGATTCACGTCGACATTTTGGAAAGTTTTGTCACTTCGTGCAGCTTCGAGGAATTTGGGAATCATCGATTTTAGCTTTCCAAAATCAAGATTTTGGATTACAAATTGAACAGGTAATGCTCCTTTGGAACTTAAACCTACTGCAATGGTTTGTTCCTCTACAGGGAAGATGCGCAGGTTATTAAACTGCGTTAATTTTTTTGTTAAATCTCTTACAACCTCACTCTGAGTCATATTCCGTTCCGAGGCAGGTAACAATGCAAGCCTGCCGGTGCCTCCATTCAGACCTCCAATACTACCACCTCCCCCGGGGATTGATACGAAAGAGAAGGACCTATCGGGAAATGAGTCGATGAGAAAATTTGAAAAATCTGTCCCGGATTTTAACATAAACTTGTAACTGGTTCCCTCAATAGCACTTAACTGGAAGCGTATCATCCCTTTATCCTCAAGAGGAGCTAATTCGCTCTGAAGGTTTCTTCCAAGGAAATAGATGATAAGTAGGCAAGCCGCAACAATATACCAGGCAATGCCCCTCCGTTTTACAAATTGCTGAAGCGTCCTCTTATATCCGTTCTCCATCCCCGTGAAAAAAGGCTCAGTCTTAACATATAGCCATCCATGCTGTGCTCCTGGCCGATTCAGAAAAACATTCAGAACAGGGGTGATGGTTAGTGATACAAAAGCTGAGATTAAAACAGCAGCAGCCACAACAACTGCAAACTCCCTGAACAGACTTCCAACAAAACCCTGCAAAAATAATACAGGTAGAAAGACGATCGCAAGGGTGAGTGATGTAGATATTACGGCAAAGAAGATTTCAATACTCCCTTCAAGTGCCGCTTTACGGATATGCATTCCGTTTTCAAATTTTCTGAATATATTTTCAGTGACAACGATACCGTCGTCAACCACCAGTCCGGTGGCCAGGATAATCCCCAGTAATGACAGGATATTGATTGAGTAACCTGCCAGGTACATCACAAAAAATGTTGCAATCAGCGAGATCGGGATATCAATTAGTGGTCTGATGGCAATAAGCCAGTTCCTGAAGAATGCAAAAATGACCAGAATTACCAGTAAAAAAGCGATCAGCAAAGTTTGCTTCACTTCCGTAAGCGATTTACGGACATTTATGGTATTATCAACCAAAGTTGTGAACTCAATATCGCTTTTTGATGACTTTTTAATCTCATTCAGGCGACGGTTAAATTCATCCGAGATATTGACGTAATTTGCCCCAGGCTGGGGTGTAATCGCTAATCCAATGGCGTTTACTCCATTTAATCTCCAACTTTGTTCATAATTCTCCGGTCCGATTTCAACCTTTGCCACATCCCCCAACCGGACTATTCCATCATTATCTTCACGGAGGATTAAATTTCTAAAATCTTTTTCCGTAGTTAACCGGCCTAAAGCACGAATGGTTAATTCAGTCTTGTCGCCGTAAACTTTTCCCGAGGGAACTTCAATATTTTCCTTATTCAAAACTGCTTCAATATCGTTAAAATCGATATTGAAAGCATTCAGTTTGTCGGGGTCGATCCATAGACGCATTGCAGGCCTTTTTTGTCCGATGATATTTACCCCGCTTACTTCAGGAATTGTCTGAAACTTGTTCTGCAGCACATTTTCGGCATAATCACTTAGTTCCAGCAACCCTTTACTCCTGCTTTGCAGGGCCATCAGGATAATAAAGTCACTGTTGGCATCAGCTTTAGTTACCACGGGGGGAGCATCGACATCCTGAGGAAGGTTTCGTACAGCCTGGCTAACTTTATCGCGCACATCGTTGGCTGCTGCTTCAAGATTAGTGCTTAAGGTAAATTCAACACTAATGCTGCTATTCCCAATGGTGCTCGAAGAGGTGATTGTACGGATACCTGGAATACCATTAATCGATTTTTCAAGCGGCTCGGTAATCTGGCTCTCTATAATATCTGAGTTGGCACCAGCGTAGGAGGTATTAACCGTAATTACCGGAGGATCGATCGCCGGATAATCACGAATCCCTAAAAATTTAAAACCGATCACCCCAAACAGGATCAGGGCAAGGCTCATGACGGTGGCCAGTACGGGTCTTTTAAGTGATAGTTCTGAAATATTCACGTTAACAGTTAAATGAGGGTTACAACATGGGAAGTGTCAGACAAGCTCTTTAAGGGTCTTTACCCGTTTAATTTTCACCTTATTATTCGGACGAACGTAGAGCATCCCACTCACCACAATACTGTCTCCAGGTTCTATTCCCTTCGAAATTTCAATAAAATTGGCATTTCTTAGATTTGTCTCCACCGTTTTAAAAACAGCCTTGTTATTTTTAATCACAACGACCTGGCTCGAAAATGCTTCAGGAATAATTGAATTGGAAGGGATAATTAACGCTTTTCGATTTTTATCCAGGAGTACTTTTACAAATGCTCCGGGAAGAATATTTCCGTCGGTAAGAAAAGCCCTGACTTTAATATTCCGGGTAACCGAATTGATCTGCGGATCAATAGCTGTAATCGTTGCAGTAAGACTCTCCCTGGAATTATTGGTTAGTATCTTTACTTTATTCCCTTTTTCTATCATGGAGGCATAAGTTTCAGGAACTGCAAAATCAATTTTCACCTTATCGGTTTGCCCCAGCGTCCCAATAAGGGTAAGTGGAGAAACATAAGCTCCCGGACTAACCTGACGTAAACCCAACTCACCCGAAAAGGGAGCCCTGATAATCGTTTTATCCAATTGTGCATCAACAAAAGCCAAATTAGCCTTTAAAATATTTACCTGGTTTAAAGCCGCATCATAATCCGCCTGGTTCACCCCATTCACACGCAACAGTTCATTGAGCCGTTTTTCGGTTTTAACCGCCAACTCAAGCTGCACCTGGTATTGCCCCCTTTGAGCCTGCAAATCGGCATCATTAATTTTAGCCAATATTGTACCTTGTGAAACCTTTCCGCCATCTGGAATATTCAAATAGGTAAGACGACCACTTATCTCAGGATGAAGCTCAACCATTTCGTTGGATAACACAGTTCCATTAACCTCGATGTTGCTTGAGAAATCTTCATAACTGACAATCAATACCTCAACTGATATTGGGGGCATCCCTTTTGTAGCTTGTTCATTATTTTTTGTTTTACACGAAATGAGTAAAGACAATAAAATCAGAACTTTTATTGATTTTAGACCATTCATACTAAGGTGAAATTTGCTTTTATAAGTTTTTTATTGATATTTTCTGATTCGGATGATTGGAACTTATTAAATACTAATCTGTTAGTAGACAATACTTTGTCATTCCATTCATTATTAAGGTGATTAATCAGTGTATTGAAAAAATGATAATTGCTATACCTCATGTTTGAATTAATAACATCAACTGATTGTTGCATAATGACACATCGAATATTATTTATTTTCGATATTTCGGGCAAATGTAGTTTAAAATTCAAAAAGGTTAACATTAACTGATAGGTTAGTCCGGAAAACTATTAATCTTTAAAATTGATTTGTTTAAAGATTTCTGACTTCATATTAGAACCCGGTTGATAGTATAATCGACTGCTCATTTT
>Ga0073936_10003645_pt1 | contig 21865 bp, 5 predicted proteins | sample AliMusrvi5mmetaG_FD_87041 | JGI IMG/M metagenome (GOLD analysis project Ga0073936, IMG submission 87041) | Freshwater lake bacterial and archeal communities from Alinen Mustajarvi, Finland, to study Microbial Dark Matter (Phase II) - Alinen... | ecosystem: Environmental > Aquatic > Freshwater >... | reverse complement strand
GTGTTTGGGTCTCGGGGGGGTATGGAATCAGCGCCGGGCTCCAGGCGGTCAAGGTTTTCTTCGAGAATGCAGTCGCCGCGCCGACGATCACGGATGGTTCGACGAACCAATACTAGGCGGCCGCGGTTTCCTCCTGCAGCACCAGCGGGCCTTCTTCGGGCGAGTTCAATCCGTCGAATCCGGATGGATGCGGGAGCGTGACAATCACCTACAGCCCGAACGAGGGAGTCCTCAAGGGCGCCGCCCAGGTTCTGATCCACGTGGGGCATGATAACTGGCAGGACGCTGCCGATGTGGCCATGACGGCGGTCGGGAGTATCTGGCGGGTTGTATATAATCCGCCGGCGGGGACGAAGCTGATCAACTGCTGTTTCAATAATGGAGGCTCGACCTGGGACAACCATTCCAGTTTGGACTGGTCTGTTCCGGTTCAGAATTGCACAGGCGGGGTGGCCCAGGTCATAACCCTGGCGCCGGGTTCCCCTTCGGTCAGCGACGATCCCTCCGCCCAGAATGCCGTGGGCGATAATTTTGACCTGGCCATGAGCGGCAACTACGCCTCCACCTCAAACCAGGGTGGGTTCGGCAGTTTCGGCAACGTGTATGTCAATTATGACGCCAATTATTTCTATATCGGCGGCATCGGTGTCGACATGGTCGGGAGTAACAACGCGATGGTGATATTCCTGGGCTTCAATACCCTGTCCGACAAGGCGGGTAATCTTTGGGATCTTCACGGTCTGCCCAACGGGCTGGATAATCTTCACAACGTCACCTTTGCGAAGCCCATGGACATTGCCATTGTGCTGGGGGATGAGTACGGTGACGGGACCTATACCAATTTCGATCTCGGTGACGGTTACAACTTTGGACAGGGGGTGTTTAACCTGTCCACGGGTTCCTCATCGTTCTGGCCGGTGGCCAGCGCCAAACTTTCGCAGTTTGATGGAATCGGAACCACGGCGGTGGTCACGGGGGATGATGATGGCAACCGGCTCACCGACCGGTGGGAATGCCGGATTCCGTGGAGCAGCCTGGGAACGACAAATGGTGTGAACTCCATCACCAACTGCCGTCTGGCCGGACTGATTGTCAGTACGAGCACCAACGGGCAGAACCGTTACATCTCCGGCAATTATCTGGGTGTGTCGGCCTCTCCGGCCACCCATGGCAATTACGGGTTCGACATGGTGGATCTGATGCCCATTGAGGTTGCGATGCCGGCCGTGGATTCCGATGGCGATGGCATTCCCGATGACTGGGAGCGGGCGCATTTCGGAAGCCTGGGCGTGGCGAACGCCCATTCCGACTGGGATGGCGACGGCTCGCCGGACGTGATGGAGTTTATCGCCGGGACCGACCCCAAGGACCGGCAGGCGTGCCTCCGGATGCATGCGCCATTCGGCGAATTCCATGTCGGTGGGTATGTCGTCAGTTGGAACAGCACCAGCAACACGCTCTATGACCTGTACAAGGCGACCAATTTGGCGTGTGGGTTTACAGCCATTGCCACCAATATCGCGGCCACCCCCCCCTTGAACAGTCATACGGATGCATGGAGTGGCGCGGGGGCGGAGTATTTCCAGATCAGGATCCGTTTAAAATAGGAGAAGGACATGACGGCGGTGAAACAGTATCTGTTGGGGATCGCTTTGCTGGCCTGTCTGGCCGGTCCGGCTCGCGCCGAGGTTTTGCTCCAGTATTTTGAAACGGATTGGAATGAGATTTACAGGCGTTTGCCGGAGATCGGTGAAGCCGGGTATGAGGGATTGTGGCTTCCGCCGCCGAACAAATCGCCTAGCGCCGGGGGACAGTTCGCCGGGGGAGGGAATGTCGGTTACAGCCAGTATGACAAGTTCGATATCGGTGATGTGCCGCAACGCGGATCGCTGGCCACCCGGTACGGGACGCGCGGCTCGTTGCGCAATCTCGTGGACAACGCGCATCGTTGCGATATCAAGGTCTATCCCGACATTGTGATGAACCATTTCGGGAACGGACCGGACTACCGGACCTATCCCGGCACGCAGGCGACGGATTTCCATGGCTGGGTGGATGCCGGTCAGCCTGGCGGATTCAAGCGCGCGCCGCGCATGAGCGCCTATGACGACGTGAGTGGCGGCTACGGGGGAACGTTCCAACAGGAGTTAGTGAGCCTTATTGATCTCCAGTTGGAGTCGGATCACCGGTTCAGCACGGCAAGCCCCTTCTATGCCACCCCGCCCAGCTTCTACCGGCAGCCGGGCCATTTGGAGTACTATCCCTATGGTGTGAACACGAATGAGACAACCGTCCAATTCATGTGCCGGTGGATTGCCTGGCTCGGAAACGCGATGGATTTCGATGGCTGCCGGTTTGATGCGGCAAAGCATGTTGTCGCCGACTTCTTCGGCACGCCCGGGACGGTTGGAACCTTCAACCATGAGATCCAGTACAACTATGATATCCGCCGGGGAAAGTCGGATTCCAATGAATACGATACGCTTTACCAGAATTATGTCCGGCGTGATGACGCCCTGCTTTTCAGCGAGATATTCGTCGGTTCGGCGGGCGATGTCAGTTACTGGCAGAACTATGGGGTCAAGATGCGTTACCTTGATTTTCCACGCAACAGCCAGATGATTTCATCAGCCTTCAACGGCGGCAATCTGGCCGCCCTGAGCGGGTTCAGCGGATTCTCCGATCAGGAGGGGGTCAGCTTCTGCCAGAGCCACGACACGAGTCCAACCTCGAAACCGGAACTGGCCTACGTGTACACAATCCTCCATGTCGGACTGCCGGTCGTCTACTTCACCGGCAACAACCTGTCTGGTAGCGACGTGGGCGTCAAGACTTGGTTGAAGCCCGGCTACGGGTCCGCGTTGGGCGATTACAACTATACCGCCGTGCCGAACCTCGTCTATATCCATAACCAGTTTGCGCGTGGCCGGGAATGGGAGCGTTGGAACGAAGGCAATGTCTATGTCTTCGAGCGTTATGAGGATATGAATGCCAACGCCACATGGGACACCAATGAGGGGCTATTGCTGGTCGGCTTGAATAACTCCGGAAGCTGGCAGACGCGCAACGGCGTGCAGACGGCCTTTGCCTCCGGCACGGTGCTGCATGACTATACAGGCCACAACGGGTCCGACCTTACCGTCAATGGGAGCGGCCAGGTCAATCTCTCGATCCCTCCCGGCGACAACGGGGAGGGATGGGTCGCCTATGCGCCCTATAACGCGACGGCCAACGGGATCCCGATCCGTTTCAGTCCCGCAACCTCCATGACCTGGGTCGTCCCGGGCGGATCCCAGACCACGAGCAAAACCCGGCAGGTGACGCGACTCACCAATGATACCGTGGATATCGATGTCTATTTCAATCAGCCGTCAGGCGGGACTGTGAACAATGTTCTCATCAAATGGGGTCAGGGCGCCAACCTCAACGCCTCGGCCACCGATTATACGGATAGCACTCTCATCTCCGGCGGATTTGAGCAGGCGACCGAGATTGCCACGGGTCACTGGCGTTTGACCGCAGACCTGACCGGCGTTCCCGATGGATTGCATCTTGTCAAAGCCCGGTGCTTCAACAGCAGGGCGGGGTTTCCTGCTCTGTTCCAGACCTTCCAGACGACCGTCTATCTCGACCGGCATGGCCCCGACGTCAACATCGCCATTCCCGGGGATTCCGCGACGGTGGAGGGCGACGTCGTGGCCGTTATCACGAACTCCGACCGCACGGCTTACCAGATGAATTTCAATGTAGACGGCGCCTCATACCAACCGGTTACCGAAATACAGAAAGGGATTTGGAAATGTGCTCTATCGGGGTTGAGCGCAGGACCCCATACGCTGAACGTCCAGGCGCTGGAAGCCGATTGGGCGGATGTCCGGGGCATCATCAATACCTCGACGGTGTCGCGAGTTTTCACCGTGGACACAGCCGGTCCCAGCGTCTCCCTGGGTTTCTCCGGAATCAATAACGGAATCAGGGCCGGAAATATTGAGTTGCCATTCTTCACGACCACCATTAGCGCCACTTCCGGATCTGCGGTGAAGCTGTATTGGGATGGCTATGAACTGCCCTTGAGCGGGACGGGACCGTTCACCAGTGTTTTCGACGGGCGTTATGTCATGGGCGGTGTGACCAACCGGTTGTGGGGAGCGTTCGTTAACGGCACGCATTTCTTTGAGGCGGTCGCCGTCCAGGGCGGACTGACCAACCGGGTGGCGACGAATGTGACTTTTAACCTGTATGGTCGTAACGAGATCGATTCCGACGGTGACGGCCTGCCAGATAATATCGAAATGCCGAACTTCTCTTCAGGCACCGCGCCCGGCCCGAACGTGCAGTGGCCCGGGGACAATTCGCAAGACATGATCCCCAACTATGGTGAGACCTGGACCCGGCTCAACCCCATGAATGCCGACAGCGACTATAACGGAATCTGGGATGGCGATGAGGACAGCGACTACGACATCAGCCACGGTGACGGGATGTCCAACCTTTGCGAAGTGAAGCAGGGGTACCTGGAATTTGACGATCCCTACCACTACAATATCTATGACGCCAACAGCAAGCCGGCCGTCTGCAGCGGGAATCTTATCAACTCACTCGCGAGTTGGTCGCCCGCCAGTCCGACGCGCTGTTCGGGGAACACGATGACGATCACCTATACCCCGAATGATGGCCCGCTGGCGGGAGTGTCGCCGATCCAGATTTTCATTGGCTACAATAACTTCACGGGTGTCATCACCTCGAATATGACCTCCATCGGGGGTGGAAACTGGCAGATGACCTACACCATTCCCGTCACGGCGACGAACGTCAACTTCGACTTCCATAGCGTGGGCGGAAGCCCGGTCTGGGACAACAATAACCACCTTGACTGGAATGTGGCGATCGGCGCCTGTGTCGTGGCCACCAATTATTTCGCCATGGACGGCACCTTCGACAGCGCCGGATATGAGGTCGCCAACAGCGGCATGAAGATCCTTGCCGCTGTCAAGGGCAGCCACCTCTACGCAGCCACCTGGTCCGCCCGGGGCGGCGCCAATGACCATATCCTCTATGTCACCGATGTCATCGGGGCGCCCCAAACGGCGCCTTGGGCAAAGGCCGGCAACGTCAATTTTGACAAGGCGTCCAAACCCTATCTGGCGGTGGAGCAATCTACCGGCGCCGGCTTCCTGAACAACGGAGGCACCACGGGTAGAAATTGGGTTGGGGCTAACGGGGCCGCGATGGAAATGGAAATCGACATGGAAGAGGTGTTTGGCTACACCCCCAAGGTCGTGTACCTTGCCGCGGTCGCCTATGGAACGGGCGATGGCGGAGCGGTCCTGAGTCAGTGCCCCCCGGATTGGGACGGGACGAATAATATTCCGAAGATGGAATTCCTGGCGGTGCCCGTGGCCAGCATCCGTGACGAGAACCTGGACGGAGTCTTTGATTGCGGCAAACCGCAGATGTGGACGGTGGTCGGTTCGGATACGAATGACGCCAACTACGGTCTGCGGCGGTTCCTTCTGGATGAGACGATGGGAGCGAGCGATTCCATCACGGTCATCCTCGAGCCCAATATCGCCGGCGTCTCCAATGTGGAGTTGTTTTCGAACCTGAACCGGCGCGACTTCGCAGTCCTTCCCGGCGACGAGGACCCGGCCACCGTGACGACGACATCCGAGTCCACCTACTACCGCGCCTATTCGATGGCCGACATCGGTGGCGGGCAGTATGCCGTGACGATTCCCGTCAACCGGTGCGGCGTCTATCGTCTGAATGCGCGCTACTCCGTGGGTGGCAAGACCGTCTATTATTCCGACGGCGGGTTGCGCCGGGATTGCAGCGTTGTCGTGTCTCCCAGGAAGGCGCGCGACATCCGGCTCTACGAATTGAATCCCATGATTGTCGAGGCGACGGACGACACGTTCTCCGGGCGGAGCACCTTTGCCGACCTCTATACGGTCAATACCAACCGTCCTGATGTCATCAACACGAACTATTTCAAGAACCTCGGCGTCAATATGATCTGGTTGCAGCCCATTCATCCGATAGGCATGGACAATCGCCAGACCGACCCGGCCACGGGAAGTCCCTACGAGCCCGGAAGCCCCTATGCGGTGCGCAATTACTGGCAGGTCAATAACGTCCTTGGAAATCCCGCCACCCGTGAGCAGGCGATGAATGAGTTCACCAACTTTGTAGACCGCATGCAGCGGACCGGGGTGGGCGTCATGCTTGACGGCACATTCAACCACAGCGCCTGGGACTGTGAAATCGGCGAGGTGGGGCAGCAGATGTTCCCCGCATGGGCCACCAATGCCGCCGCCAATATCCGTGATGTGCGTCCGCAGTGGTATTCCCGAAAAGGCAACTACAGCCAGCATGCCTCCTATTACATCTCGTCCTCCGATAATGACATCGCCCAGGCGCCTGACCGGACGGACTTCGGCAAGTGGTCGGATGTGGCGGATTTCAACTACGGCGTGTACGATGCGCTGGTGGGCGCGCAGACAGACGACCAGAAGGATAACTATCTCGATGAGCGCGATGTCCTGGATCCGCTGGATGCCTATCATCGTGAAATCTGGCAGTACTTCGCGTATTATCCCGCCTATTGGCTCGGGAAGACCGGTTGTCCCGCGGGTCTCCCGAAAGTCGGGCAGACGCAGGCTGGTATTTCCGGGCTCCGGTGCGACTTTGCGCAGGGTTTGCCCTCCCAATTCTGGGAATACACGATCAACAAGACCCGCGCGATCAAGTGGGATTTCGTCTTCATGGCCGAGTCGCTTGACGGTTACAGAACGGTCAACGGGAGCCACCGGCACGGGGTGGGATACCGATCCTCACGCCAGTTCGATGTCCTGAACGAAAATTTAGTCTTCTATTGGCGCGATTCGTTCTTCAACTACAACAACTACGCGGGAGCGGTCCCGGCGACCGATCCGACCCGGTCGGTCTTCGCGGCGCGGCGCGATGCGTATGACGCGTGTCCGTTACTCTTGAACCTGACCACCCATGACGAGTTGATGCCGCAAGACCAACAATGGCGTGCGCTGTATGCGTATGCCGAACTGGGTGGAATGGACGGCGTGCCGCTGCTGTTCTACGGTCAGGAAGCCGGCCTGCAAAACGATGCCAACACCTACTCCAACCGGGGCATCAACGCCCAGAATAATTTCGCCCGGTACGAGCTCAACTTCGGGAAGGCGATCCCGAACTTCAAGCGGTACAACATGCTGACCAATATCTGGAACGGCCTGAATGCAAGCTGGAAGACGCCCTTGTTGAACGCCTACCAGCGCATCAACGCCGCGCGCGGCCGGTCCCTGGCTTTAAGGAGCGAGACTAACTATTTCCTTGAAAGAACTTCGGGCGGTTATGATCCGGACATCTATGCCGTGGCCAAGTATATGCAGCCCGGAGTCAGCGTCGCGTCTCAGGAAGTCGTCTTTGTCTTTGTGAACAACAACTACGAGGCCAACGCGAACCGGTCCCAGACATTCTTGCTCAACGTTCCCTATAACGGCCAGAACCGGTTCGGGATTATTTCCAGCCACACGTATAATATTGTGGACCTGGTCAGCACCAATCCCGCCACCCAAGTCTGGGCGGGCGACAAGACGGGAACGGAGTTGATCAACAATGGAATCTATGTCGGACTGAACGGCACCTATTACGCGGGGCAGCAGGCGCAGTTCCTGAAGTTGATCGACAAATCCCAAGCCGCGCCCGATACCGATGGCGACGGGATCATTGATGCCCTTGACCCGGACAAGGACAACGACGGGTTGCCGGATTGGTGGGAGGTGGCCAATGGCCTGAACCCGCTTGTCGCCACCGGTGACGATGGCCCCGGCGGGGATCCGGATCATGACGGCATGTCGAATTACCAGGAGTTTCTCGCCGGGACCAATCCTCACGACTCAAACTCCGTGTTCCGGTTCACCCATGTGAATTACCATGAAGGCAGCGTGGATCTTGACTGGAAGACGATTCCCGGCAAAAACTATGTGGTTGAAGCGGTGACAAACCTGTCTGCAATCGCCGGAAAGCAGTTGTATTTTGGCACCGCAGGGGGGGCAAGCAACCGGGTCACCGAAACCGGTGTGATCAATGCGCCGACCCGGTTCTATCGCGCCCATTTGGTGCCTTAAGGAAAACGGTAATTCGAAAGAGATTAGGATAGTCATGAAGCCACTACGGTTATTTAATGTGCCGGCCAGGCCGGTGATCGAGAGCGTCAAGCCCGAAATCAATGCAGGGCGTTACCCCATTAAGCGCGTGATCGGTGAAACCGTCCACGTCGAGGCCACGGTGTTTGCCGACGGGCACGACCATCTGGCGGTGGAATTGCTGCACCGTGACACCGCCAGCCAGGCATGGACGGTTCTTCCGATGCAGCCGCATCCAAAAGGGCGGAACCGCTGGGTCGCCGATTTCACGGTTGGGAACTTGGGCCGTCATGGCTATACCCTGCGCGCCTGGGTGGATCATTTCGGGTCCTGGCGCTCGGGACTTGCCAAGAAACACGAGGCGGGCCAGTCGGTGACGGTTGAACTGCTGGAGGGCGCCGAATTCGCCCGTTGCGCGGCGGCACGGGCAAGGGGTCGTGACCGGGCGGCGCTTGTGAAATTGGCCAGGGCGTTGTCGGGCGGGTCCCGCCGGGGACTCCGGCCGGCGTTGTCGCCGGAGTTGCAGTCCTTGATGCAGGCGTATCCGGATCGCAGCCTGGCGGTGACCTACGGGCGGCTGCTTGAGGTTGTGGTTGACCCGGTCAAGGCCCGCTTCAGCACCTGGTACGAGTTTTTCCCGCGTTCCTGCATGGCCACGCCGGGGCGGCACGGGACATTCAAGGATGCCGAGCGGATGATTCCCTACGCGGCGGGAATGGGGTTTGATGTGATCTACCTGCCGCCAATCCATCCCGTCGGACGGGCTTTCCGGAAAGGGCGAAACAATGCGCTGGTGGCGGGGCCGCGGGATCCCGGCTCACCGTGGGGGATCGGGAGCCCCGCGGGGGGGCACAAGGCCGTGCATCCGGAACTCGGCACACTCGGCGATTTCAAACATTTTCTGGCCACGGCGAAACACCATGGAATCGCGGTGGCGCTCGACATCGCCTTCCAGTGTTCGCCGGACCACCCGTATGTCAAAGATCATCCGGATTGGTTCAAACAACGCCCGGACGGAAGCATCCAGTATGCGGAGAATCCACCCAAGAAGTACCAGGACATCTATCCGTTCAACTTTGAATCCGGCGACTGGGTCGGACTCTGCCGGGAACTCAAGAGCGTGGTGGTGTTCTGGGCGAAACAGGGTGTCCGGGTGTTCCGGGTTGACAATCCCCATACCAAGGCGTGCGAGTTCTGGGACTGGATGATCAACGACGTGAAACGGGACTATCCGGACGTGGTCTTCCTGGCCGAGGCGTTCACCTATCCCGCCCTGATGTTCCACCTTGCCAAAGTCGGTTTTGCCCAGTCGTACACCTACTTCAGTTGGCGGACAAAAAAAGCCGAACTTCAACACTATGTGGAGGAATTGACTCAAACCGATGTGGCCGAGTATTACCAGCCGAATTTCTGGCCCAACACGCCCGATATTCTTCCGACACATCTCCAGCGGAAGGATCCGGCACTGTACAAGGTCCGCTATGCATTGGCGGCGACACTGTCCTCCAGTTGCGGTATCTACGGGCCAGCCTATGAATTGATGGACCACACGCCCATGCATAAGCCCGGCGAGGAATATGCCGCTTCCGAGAAATATGAGTGCAAGGCTTGGAACCTGAAGGACAAGGATAGCATCCGTCCGTTCATTGCCGCGGTCAACAGAATCCGCCACCGGAATGCGGCCTTCCACACAACCCGTAATGTGCGTTTTGTGGAAACGGACAATGATAATGTCCTGGCCTATTTGAAAACGTCCGAGGGGGGAACCAATACGGTCCTCGTGTGTGTGGTGTTGAACCCGCGTCGGCGTGAAACCGCCAGGCTGAAACTGCCCGATGAAGGACCTTGGGCGGCATCCCGGAACGGTATCCGGATCAAGGATCTCATGTCCGGCAAACGGACTGTATGGAAGGGGATCCGGCACACGGTGTCCCTTGACCCTCGGCAGAATCCCGTGGCCATCATGAGGGTGGGCGGGTGATCGAGGAGTATTATCAACCGAAGGACAAACGATGAAACGGAACCTGACGGCAACACAACAGAATCAACTCACCCAATTGGCCGTGATGATGGGCATTCAGACCCGGTATCACAGCGCCTTTGGAACCGAAATTGATGCCAGCGCGGAATCCCTTGTGGCGGTGCTGAACGCCCTGGGCGTTCCGATCCGCGCGGACCTCGCGAATATCAACCCGGTGTGGACCGCCCAGATGCGCGTGATGTGGGCCGAGGCGGCGGACCCGGTGGCGGTATTCTGGGAAGGGCGAGCCAGAAACCTCAAGATCAGGCACCCGGCGAAGACGGAACGCACCGAGGTCAGGGTGTCCATCCGGGAGGAGTCCGGGCGGACGCATGACCTGTCATTCACCCTGAACCGGTTGCCTGTGTCGCGACGGATGAAGATAGAAGGGGAGCTCTATCTTGAACGATCGATCCCTGTCAAACCGGTGTTGCCGCTGGGATATCACGAAGCCTCTCTGGTTATGGACAAGAAACGCATGGGCAAGGTTTTGATCATCGCGGCGCCTTGGAAGGCGTATCAGCCCCCGCGCACGAAACGCACCGGCCGGATGCTGGGTGTTTTCGCCCCGCTTTACGCCGTCCATTCCCCCGATAGTTGGGGAGTTGGCGACCTGACCGACCTCGGGAAACTGGTGGACTGGACCTATGCCATGGGTGGTGACTTTGTGGGGACATTGCCCATGCTGGCCACCTTCAACGACCGCCCAATGGTTGAACCCAGTCCGTATTCGCCGGTTAGCCGCGTATTCTGGAACGAGATTTATATTGATCCGCGCCGGACACCCGAGTGGGCGCTCTGCAACGAGGCCCGGCGCCTGGCGGAATTACCCGCCTTTGCGGCTTGCGTGAAGGAACTTCAGGAGAGCGATATTGTTGACTATAAAAATGTCTCGCGTCTGAAACGGACCCTGGTCAATGAAATGGCCCGGTGTTTTTTTGAGCGGGGTGGCGACAAGACTCCTGAGTTTATCGAGTTTCTGAAACTCAAACCGACTGTCCTCGACTATGCGCGGTTCCGCGCGGTGTGCGACGACACGGGGAAGGCATTCCAGAAATGGCCCGAGCGCCTGCGCGACGGGATTATGTGCCCCGGCGACTATTCCGAGGCGGATGCCCGGTTTTATCTCTACAGCCAGTGGCTGGCCCATACGCAACTTTCGGAACTGGCCCGTACCGCCAAACGGGACGGGCAGGGGATCTACATTGACTACCCGTTGAGCGCGAATGCCGCGGGTTTCGATGTGTGGCGGGAACGCGACTCGTTCTCCGAGGCGGCCAGCGCAGGCTGCCCGCCCGATCCGGCCCATGTGTTCGGACAGGATTGGGGCATCCTGCCGCTCCACCCCACGCGGATCCGTGCGAACGGGTACCGGTATGTCCGGCAATGCCTGGAGAACCACATGCGGTATGCGGGTATGCTGAGGCTTGACCATGTGATGGCGTTTTACCGGTTATATTGGGTTCCGAAGAAACTGGGTGCGAAAAACGGCGCCTATGTGCGTTACGCCATGGATGAACTGTTCGCGTTGCTGTGCCTTGAAAGTCACCGGAACCAGTGCCTGCTGATCGGTGAGGATCTGGGGACAGTCCCGCCGGAAATCCGCAAGGCGATGGACCAGCACAAGATCCTCAGGATGAATGTGCAACAGAGGGGTCTCTCGTTGAATCCAAAGGAGCCGGTCAATCCGGTTCCTGAGAATTGTATTTCCAGCATGAATACGCACGACATGCCGCCCTTCGCCGCATTCTGGGCCGGGTTGGATATTGTGGATAAGATGAAGCTCGGGTATTACGGGCGCGATGCCCTGCAGGACAAGCTCAAGAACCGCGAAAAACAGAAGAAGGTGGTTGTGGACTGGCTTGTTAAAACAGGACAGATTCAACGAAAACAGGCGAAAGACCTTAAAGCCATTCTTGAGGCGATGCTCCGGTGGACGGCCTCAAGTCCTGCGCGGGTGATGCAGGTGAATATCGAGGATCTTTGGCTTGAGACGCATTTCCAGAACGTGCCGGGCACCTGGAAGGAACGCCCGAATTGGCGTCGGAAATGCCGCCATGGCTTGACCGGATTGCGCAACGTGCCGGGTGTGGCCGCATTGCTCGCCGATCTGGCGGCACGGCGGCGGACAGCGGGGTGACTGGGTTGTGGCACGGGCGTCTCGCCCGTGTCTTCATGACCAAGATGCCATGCCTCGAAATCAGTTTGTCTTGCCCGTCATGACCGAAAACCGATAGATGATCGTGTTCCGGTAAGTCGTGCCAGGCCTGAGGACAATCGTGGGGAACTCAGGATGGTTGGGGGTGTCGGGATAGTGTTGGGGCTCCAGGCACAAGGCGGCGCGGTGGCGGTAGACCCGCCCGCCTTTTCCCTTGCAGCCGTTTCCGAAGTCGGCGGAATAGAACTGCAGGCCCGGTTCCGTTGAGAGCACATCCATGACCCTCCCGCTGGCGGGATCCTCCACGCGGGCAAGCAGGGTCAATTCACCCGGACGTTTGTTGAAGACCCAGTTGTGGTCAAACCCATTGGCAATTCTAAGCTGTTCGTCATCGGCGCCGATGACCGTTCCGATGGAGGTTGCCTTGCGGAAATCAAGGGCTGTGCCCGTGACCGGCAGCAGAGCGCCTGTCGGGATCATCTCCTTGTCCACGGTGGTGATATGGTCAGCCGGAATCAGAAGGTGGTAATTCAGCACGTCACCGGTTCCGGCCAGGTTGAAATAGGAATGGTGGGTCAGGTTGCATATCGTTGGCTTGTCGGTCGTGGCGGTGAAGTCGAGTCGCAGTTCATTGTTGCCGGTGAGGGTGTACACGGCTTGTACGGTGAGTGTTCCGGGATACCCTTCCTCACCCTCCGGGCTGATGAGGCGGAGGGAAAGGGAAGGCTCGGCGGCATTCGTTGAGGGTGTTGCGGCCCAGAGTTTCTTGTCAAAACCATTGAGTCCACCGTGGAGGTGATGGCCCCTGAAATTCGCGGCGAGAGTGTAACTTTTTCCGTCCAAAGTGAATCGTCCATTCCGGATTCGGTTTCCACACCGTCCAATGAGGCTTCCGAAGTAGGGACTGTCCTTGATGTACTCCGCAAGGGTGTCGTACCCCAGCACAACATCTGCAAAGAGTCCCGTTTTGCCGGGCATTGTGAGCGACACTACCGTGCCTCCGTAATTCATGATCCGGGCTTCAGCCCCCCGGTTGTTCGTGAGCGTGAACAGGGTGACGTCCCGTCCATCCGGGGTTTTTCCGAAAGGTTCGCCTGTGATGCCGGCGCGGGGTGGATTGGATGCCATGGCGCAAGTGGACAACACCAGAAGCGCCCCCGTCATTCCTCTTAAAGCGCGTTGAACGGCTGTACTCATTCTGTGCTCCTCCCGGGGGAAATATAGGCAATATTATGGATGCACCTCAAGCACTTACGCCACGATGGCCGGGGATGCTTGGCAAGCCGGAAGTGAAGCGACTACGGGAGTGGAGATTTCTTTTATTGTCGTAAGATTTCTTATATTCCACGCGCAAAGTTTGACGGCTTAAGAGTAATGGAATAAATTTTAAGCAACATAAAACCAGAAGGCAATGACTCCGGTGAAATAAACGGGGCAACCTCGTTGAGCGTGAGCCTGAACAGGAGCGGCACGACACGAGTGACGCATGAATGGCTGGCTCTCCGCCGAGCGGTGACGACAACCCAAAGTTTCATGGTTCTAGTCTTTGCATCCGGTGGATTGATAAATACCGCCAATCATCATCCTCTTACAACAGTTCCTGTATTCTGGCCTATTTCGTGAGTGAGGGGTGGGAGATGTCGGGCAGAGAACCTATTATATTCAGCATGGCGAATTAGATGGGGGAGACAGATGAGTATTCAACGAAGTATGAGGGTGGCGGTTGTCGCGGCAATAATGCTTGTCAGCGCTTCTGTCCAGGCGGACTATAACTGGGATGGGGATGATGGCGGCTCGTGGAATTTCAACGATGGCATCAACTGGTACAGCAATGCCTATCCTGGTTTTGGTTGGGGTGGGGCGTTGCATTTCTCTTACAACTGGAATGCCGGTGGAATATGGTATAATGGTGGTTGGGGAGTGAATGTAGATGCCATCTTTTGGGATTCGACATTTCCGGTGTCACGAAACATTACGGGTGATGGCAGTGGAATAAACTTCGACAGCAAGATTGAGAATGACAGTAATTATGCGCAGACATTGGGGATTCCAGCTTCGGGCGGCAAGCATGGATCCACGCACATCGAGTTGAATCCTGTAAGTCAGGATCTCACGCTCAATAGTTCGGTCTATAACGACAACAATTACCCGTTCTGGGTATATGGCAACAATGGCCATGTGCTGACCCTGAATGCGGCGGGAATCCTGGTTGGCACTGGCACCGGTGTGCAGTTGGTCATCAATGAGAGCAGTACGGTCAAGGTGACGGCGAGTCAGACGTTTGCTGGCGACACGTATATCAACGCAGGTACGTTGCAGATATCAGCAAATAACGCATTGAATAGCGGGTTCATTCGGCTGGGCAATACGTCGGGCTCGTCAGCAGCGAACCTGAATCTCGACAGTGGACTTTCCATCACGAATCAACTCAATGTGCAGTCGGGCAACTCCGGTGCAATGGTCATGGCGAACACAGCGTCCAGTTCCGGGACCGCGACGTTTTCTGGGAGCCTGTACTTGGATCACGATGTAACGGTCTACGCGAACTCAAGTGGCGCGGTGACGTTGAACGGCGCCACGCTGGACTTGAAGAACCAAACCATGACGGTGGACGGTGCGGGGGCGTCTACGATTGGCGGCGTCCTTCAGCAATCAACGGGTAGCGGTAAATTAACTAAGAATGGCACGGGTGCGCTGACGATTACCGCGACCAATACGTTTACCGGGAATATCACCATTGGGGGCGGCTCCCTTACGCTAGGAGGGGCGGGACGATTGAACAGCGGTTCCTATGGAGGGGGGATATCGAACGGCGGCATCTACACGAATGCCACCTCCTTATCGCAAACCCTGTCCGGAATAATCTCGGGATCGGGAACGCTGGTTCAGAATGGCGCGGGCAATCTGGTGTTGTCGGGGGTCAACACCTACACGGGCAATACAACCATCAACGCGGGTTCGCTGACAATCAGCGGGTCGGGCCAATTGAACAGCGGGTCCTATGCCGGCGGCATTTTGGACAACACGTCCCTGACCAACGCGACATCGGCGTCCCAGACGCTATCGGGCGCGATTACCGGTACGGGTGCGGTGGTGCAGAACGGCTCCAGTACTCTGACGTTATCGGGGCCGAATACGTATTCCGGGGCGACCCTCGTCCTAGCGGGAACGCTTATCCACAACGGCACGAACACGAGTTCTGCGGTGACGGTGAATGCCGGGGGAAAACTGATGGGGACTGGGTCGATTGGCAGTCTCACGCTATCGGGCACCAACAATCCGGGGAATAGCGCGGTGGGAACTCTGCGAGTGGCCGGGTTGACCATGAATAACGGAGCGGTCTATCGCTGCGAGATCGGGAACTGCGCCAGCATGGCCAACGTCGATTGCATCACCAACGCCAGCAGCACCTTTTCTGTCAGCGGCACAGTCAAGGTCATGCTGGATGACGGCATGATAGCGGGTTGGAGTTCGAATTCGACCACGTATACGTGGGTCATCATAGCCAACGGTTCCGTAGCCGCCTCGACGAACAATCTGCAACTTGACCAGACCACCGCATGGACTTCCGGCAAGGGAGGCGGGCTATTCAGTCTTGCCGCCAACGGAAATAACCTGCTTGTAAATTTCACGCCCGTTCCCCAAGGCGTGGCCGCATCGGACGGTTCCGATGTCAATGGGGTCACGATTACGTGGACCGATGGTCCGGGTGAAACGGGCTACAATGTCTATCGGAGCACGAGTAACAGCACCAGCACTTGGGCTCAAGTCGGCACAACGATTGGAGCGGGCACGATAACCTATTCGGACACCACCGCCACTCCAGGACAATTGTATTACTACTGGGTCACCGCCGTTACACCTGCAGGGGAGACTGCGGCGGGTGCGAGCAATAGCGGATACCGGAAGCTTGCGACCGTGACCGGCGTGAGCGCGTCGGATGGATCGTCAACCTCCTATGTGACGGTTAACTGGTCGGATATTTCCAGCGAAACAAGCTATACCGTCTGGCGCAATACGGCAAACGATTCCAGCTCCGCTACGGATTTGACGCCGACCGGACTGGCTGCCAATACCGTGACCTACAACGATTCAACCGCCACGGCCGGGCAACAGTATTACTACTGGGTGAGGGGCTCCAACTCCACCAGCGCGAGCCAGGGCGATTTCAGCGCTTCGGACGGGGGTTATGTGAAGATGGCGACTGTTTCAGGTGTTTCCGCCACATCCTCCGATTCGACGAAAGTGCGCGTGTCCTGGTCGGATATTACCGGGGAAACGGGATATACGGTGAGGCGGCATACCGCGGATGCCAGTGGGTCAGCCTCGGTCATCGCCACGACAGCAGCCAATGCGACATACTACGATGATATGACCGCTACTGCAGGCCAGCAGTACTACTACTGGGTTCGGGCTACCAATAGCACGACCCTTAGCCAGAGTGATTTCCAGGCATCAGGCGCGGCGGGTATGCGGATGAATCTGGGTCCGCCCATCCTGATTAATCCGACAGCGACGGCCATTACGTCGTCGGGGGCGGCATTAGGCGCGGAGATCTCGGATACGAACGGTGCGCCGATCCTGGAACGCGGCACCGTGTGGGGAACATCGGCGGCGCCGACCGGCAACTTGCTGGCCGAAGGCGGCACCACGATGGGAGTGTTCTCCCATGCCCGGACCGGCATGTCGGCCGGCACCTTGTACTATTACAGGGGTTACGCCATCAATTCGCAAGGAACGAACTACTCACCGGATGGCACGTTCTACACGCTTTCTGCCCCGCCCTCCTTGGCGGCGGCCACAATCGTTGGTCAAACCAGCTTCTTTGCCAACTGGAGTGCCGCGACCGGGGCCACCAACTACTTCCTGGATGTTGCTTCCGACTCTGGGTTTGCCTCCATCTTGCCGGCTTGCTCGAATGTAAGCGTGGGCAACGTCACGACGTACCAGGTGTCGAGCGGTCTGAGCGCCGGCAACACCTATTATTTCCGGTTGCGATCCCAGAACAGCAGCGGGACAGGTGCCAATCCTGGGGCGGGCCAGTCCGTGACCATGGAGCCGAGTCAGGCCAGCGGGGTGGGTGTAGGCGGTGTGAGCCAGACCGGGTTTACGGTGAGTTGGACCTCGGGCAACGGGTCGAGTCGGATGGTTCTTGTAAAACAGGGCGCGGCGGTGAACGCCTGGCCCGTGGACGGCACAAGTTACACGGCGAACAGCACGTTTGGTGGTGGCGGTAGCAGCCAACTTGGGACGGGGAACTATGTGGTCTACAACAGCAGTGGCACATCGGTGCTGGTGACGGGGCTAACGGCGAACACGTCGTATGGCGTGGCTGTTATGGAATACAACGGTTCTGGCAGCACGCTCAACTATAACACGAATTCGGCGCCAACGACGACTCAGGTGACTCAGGATAATCCGCCGGTGATCACGCGCAGTCCGGTGTCCATCACGGTGACCTCGATGGTGGGCACGGCGCCGGCGCCGGTAACCTTCGCAGTGACGAACACGGGCGGGAGCCTGCTGTCGTACGCGGTAACGACGAACTCGCCGGGGCTGTCGGTGAACGCAACGTCGGGCGGGCCGCTGGCGGCCAACGCCGTCCAGACTCACACGGTCACATTCAGCGTGGATGGCCAGGGCGCCGGGACGCTGGGCGCGACAATCACGGTCACGGGGACGGGAACGGGAACGAATGCGGCGGCGAACAGTCCGCAGACGATTCCAGTGTCGCTGACACTGACGAATATTCCGGCGGTGACCGCACAGACGGCGATCATGGATGGGAACGAAATGGCGCATCTGTCATGGTCGGGTAGCGGGACGATGATGGTGGTGTACAAGGCGGGAACGGCTTCTTCGGCTCCGGATCAGGGAGTGGTCTACAACCAGGGCGCTGTGTGTGGTGGCGGTACGGTGATCTATAAGGGACCTGGAACCAGTTTTGATCACATCGTGGCGCCGGGGACGGTGAACAATTATGCGTTCTATGCGCTGAATGGAAACTATTATTCGATCGGTGTGACCGCGTCCCCTACATCAGGTTCCTACGGGTCGAACCCGGCGGAAATCGTCGAGCCGTTTGCCTACACGAATGGCGTGGCCCTGACTGGACTCGCTGGAGGTAATGGTTTCGGCAGCAGTTGGTCGGAAAGCAGCTTTGGGTTGTTCACGATCAACAGCGGGAGTTTCGGCAACAACTGGGCGGGCTATCCCACAAATGCGGCGAACAAGGTGAAGGTGACACCGCCTAACGATACGGAGTGTTCGGCAGGGCGATCGCTGGCCAACACCATGAGTAATGGGACGTTGTACGTGAGTTTCCTGATGAACTATCAGTACAGCGGCCCCAACAAGTACTGCGGTCTCTCCCTGATGGATGGGGTGAGTGAAAAGGCGTTTTTTGGCGAGGTGTATTCCGCCGACCAGATCCTGGGCATTTCGGCAGGCGGATCGACGGCGACATCCAGCTTCAATCTGAATTCCGGATCGGGTAATGATTACCTGGTTATCGGAAAATACGACTTCAGCAGCGGGACCCTGAGTGTCAAGGCGTACTACAAGGGCAATGCAGTTCCCGCCACGGAACCCTCCTATGACACGACCCTGTCGTACGGGATTTCCAAGGTGACAGGCATTCGTATTGCCTCGGGCGCTCCGAGCGCCGGGGCGGGCTCGCCCGGCGACACCTATTTCGATGAAATCCGTGTGGCCTCAAGCTGGGCCGGATTGTTGAATCAGGCGTCGTCGGAGCCGACATCGAGTCCGTCAAATGTGGCCTTCACGTCGGTTGGCGGAACGGCAATGACGGTGAATTGGGCAGGCGGAAACGGAGCGAACTGCCTCGTTATCATGAAGGTGGGCGCTCCCGTAAATAGCGCTCCGGTTGATGGGACGACCTACACGGCCAACGCGGCGTTCGGTAGCGGCAGCCAACTCGGCACCGGGAACTACGTGGTTTACAAGGGGAGTGAAACAAACGTTTCGGTGACCGGCCTGACGATTGGGCAGACCTACTATGTGGCGGTCTATGCCTTCAATGGTTCGGCGGGGACGGAGAACTATCTGACGACTGCACCGGGTTCGGGGAACCAGCAGACAACTGTGCCGGCCCCAACGGTGGCCTCGACGTCAATTGCGTTGCGCAACCTGAATGATACCGCCGTGGACATCGGCTGGGTCAAGGGGGATGGTACGAGCAGGCTTGTTGTAGTCAAGCCGGCATCGGCGGTGGATTTCATCCCGTCATCGAATGTGAACTATCCGGCCAACAGCAACTATTCGCTGGCATCCGACCAGGGATCGGGGAACCGTGTCGTCTACAACTCGACCGGGACCAATGTCAGCGTAACGGGATTGAGTCCGGCGACAACCTATTACGTCACGGTCTATGAGTACAACAGTTCAGGCGCGAACTATTCGTACCTGACAAGCGGGGCGCCGGTGTCGAGCCTGACGACATGGGCGGCAGAACCGGCGACGGCCGCATCGTTGTCGTCATTCACGGATGTGAGCAAGACCGGATTCACGGTGAACTGGAGCGGCGGTAGCGGTGCGTCGCGGCTGGTGCTGGTGAAGCAGGGCGGGGCGGTGGATACGCCACCTTCAGACGGGACGGCTTACTCGGCGGACAGCACATTCCACAACGGGAGCCAGGTGGGTTCTGGTAATTACGTGGTGTACAGCGGAAACGGCAGTTCGGTGACGGTGACGGGGTTGACGGTGAACACCGCGTACGGTGTGGCCGTGGTGGAATACAACGGGTCGGGAAGCACGGCAAACTACAAGACGGATGTTGTGGGGGCGGCGATGATTAACACGCTCGATAACGTGCCGTTGATTCTGCGCAGTCCGACTTCGATTACCGTCACCTCGATGGTAGGGACCGCGCCCTCGGCGCAGGGATTCACGATCACCAATAATGGCGGAAGTCTGCTGTCCTACTCGTTGTCAACGAACGCGGCATGGCTGTCGGTGAGTCCGGCTGGCGGGTCGGGGCTGGCGGCAAACGCGGGCGCGGCGCATACGGCGGCGTTTTCGGTAACGGGGTTGAGTGCCGGGACGCAGAACGGGACGATCACCATCACGAGTTCGGGATCCGGAACAAATGCGGCATCGAACAGTCCGCAGACGATCTCGGTGTCGCTGACGTTGACCAACATTCCGGGGGTGACTTCGCAGACCGCGACGGCGGACGGCAAGGAAATGGTGCGGCTGGCGTGGGCGGGCGGCGGCACCGTGATGGTGGTGTACAAGGCGGGCACGGCGTCATCGGCGCCGACGCAGGGCACGGGCTATAACCTCGGCGATGGCTGCGGTGGTGGAACGGTTGTTTACAAGGGCGCGGGGACGAGTCTGGAACATGTGGTGGCGCCCGGAACCGTGCATAACTATGCCTTCTACACGGTCAATAATGACAACTACTCGGCGGGGGTGACCACGTCGGCGTCGACCGGTTCATATGGCGCGAATCCGACGGAAATCGTGGAGACATTCTCCTACGTTAACGGGGCGGCATTGGATCTCAAGAGTGGCGGAAATGGATTCAGCGGGACTTGGACGGAAAGCAATGGTGGAAGCTTTATCGTCAACGAAGGCAGTTTCGGATACTTCACCAACAATCCGGCCAACGCGGGGAACAAGATCATGGTGTCGCCGCCAGTGGGGGGGGCTCGCACAGCAGTCCGCTCATTGGCATCGTCCGTGAACAGTGGCAGGCTCTATGTGAGTTTCATCATGAATTACCAGTATCAGGGCAATACCAAGTACTGCGGTCTGTCGTTTACGGATAACGGTTCGGAGGCGGTCTTTTTCGGCAAGATCGGATCGGAACTTAATCTGTTGGGGGTTTCCGCCGGAACCGACTCGGCGTCCGGTTATGTGATGAATCCCGGGTATGGCGAGGACTACATTGTGATGGGCATGTATGACTTTGCCACGCAAGACCTGAAGGTCAAGGCGTACTACAAGAACGATACGATTCCGGTGACTGAACCGGGCGTTTGGGATGTGACGAAATCCGGGGTGAGTATCACCCAGATTAACGGCATCCGTCTTGCCGCGGGCTGCACTACCCTCGAAACTCCGGGCGATACCTATTTTGATGAGGTGCGGGTGGCGACAAACTGGCTTGGTCTGCTGAACATGGCGACGGCTGTCCCGGCGCCTTCGTTACCCTCAGCCACGGCCAGCGGGGCGGAACTCGTGCGATTGGCCTGGACTCCCTATGGAATGCTGGATGTCATGATCGTTGCGGGCACGAATGGCGTTCCGGCGGATCCGACGTCAGGGCATGCGTATTCGGTTGGCGAAGCGTGTGGCGGGGGTGCCGTGATCTATCAGGGCGCGGGAACCAGCTTCGAGCAGGTTGTGGCGCCCGGCAGCACCAACACCTACCGGTTCTTCTCGAACAACGGTAGCGCCATGTATTCGACCGGTTTGACATCCGTGGCGACAATGCTCTCTTATGGCGCCTCCGAGCGGGTGGACCCATTTGCATACACCAACGGGGCCACACTCAATGGG
>Ga0073936_10003641_pt1 | contig 21870 bp, 16 predicted proteins | sample AliMusrvi5mmetaG_FD_87041 | JGI IMG/M metagenome (GOLD analysis project Ga0073936, IMG submission 87041) | Freshwater lake bacterial and archeal communities from Alinen Mustajarvi, Finland, to study Microbial Dark Matter (Phase II) - Alinen... | ecosystem: Environmental > Aquatic > Freshwater >... | reverse complement strand
TCACTACACCTTCCCATCTGATGCGGCTCCTTCTGACGAGCTGGGATCGTGTCGTATACCGCAAGAACCACCGATGGGCATATGTTGCTGTGAGTGCACCTGTTTTGGAGGGTTTTAAGCCCGGCGGAATGAACGAGCGCGAGACACAGAATATGATCTCCGATTTCATCGGAAAATTGGGACCAAAGGTGATGAAATCGGACAGCATGAAGCGACAGTCAGAAAATAGGGGATCTGATTTGAGAAATCATTTTGAGCAGTTTGTGAATAATGATTCAGAAGTCGGAACTCATGATTAGGCGCCGATAGTTGATAAAACATTAGAGTGTCCATCAATTCTGATAATGGATTACAGCCGCGTGAAATCTGAAGAACACACCGATATTTTTTCTGAAACAGGGAAACTAGGAAAGCATCTCTTATAATAATTCGTCCAAATTTCAGTTATAAAATGAAATCTTCCGATATCCAACCACCTATCATTAGCAAGCACTTACCTGCGCCCTCCGCGCTTCTTGTGGCAGGATTAGTTTCGGTACTACTAACGGCCTTCCTGCTTTCCCTTCAGTACAGTTATGGGGTCGGAACCACGACCTATTCGTTAGCGAGATATATTTGGACCAATTGGACAGAAAACGAAGACATGGGGCATGGCCCTCTGGTGCTCCCTGCAGTGCTATTTATTATCTATAGCGAGAGAAATAAGCTTCTCTCATTGCCAACGCGGCCTGGTTGGGGGGGGTTGTATCTACTGATCGCGGGTCTGTTCCTATTCTGGGCTGGGAATCAAGCTGATGTGACCTTTATGGGACTTGTCAGTATCATGCTTGTGCTGGCAGGGACGATTTGGTGGCTGCTTGGCTGGGACTTTGTTCGTGTCCTGGCTTTCCCCATCGGGTTCTTGATTTTTGCCATGCCATTCCCCGGTCTCGACATGATGGTTGCACTCCCCCTTCGGTTCATCATGTCTAAGTTGAGCGTGGCCGTGCTCAACCTGATTGGAATTCCAACCGTGCTAAGTGGGACCGGTATTCTCTCCGCGCCAGATCCTGCATTCCATATGGTTGCTGGACAACGTTTTGCAGTGGATGTGGCTGCTCCCTGTAGCGGGATTCACTCCCTTTTCGCCCTAATGATGGTGGGGGCGCTCTATGCGCACTTCACTTTCTCAAGTCCATTGAAAAAGTGGGTGCTCTTCCTTTGCACAATGCCGCTGGCCGTGCTTGGTAATCTTGCCCGAATCCTAATGCTTACGATGGGGATATTGGCCTTCGGCAGTACTTTCACTCTGGGAAAGGATCCGCTGAACGCTCCATCATGGTTTCACTTGGCGGCTGGTTATCTTGTGTTTCTCGTAGCCCTTCTGGGGATGATTGGAATTGGTAGTCTCCTGAATCGCAAATGGGTTTTCCCCGTTAGAATTGCAGGCGATTTGAAAAAGCAACAGAAAGCGGAGGGAAGGGATGGAACGGATCCCTACTGATTTGGGCAAGAAAAAACACCGCCGGGTTTCTCTGGTCTTGATGTTAGAGACGATTGCAAGCAATCAATGTATTTAGGTAACAAAAAAGAGAATCCCACCCGCATTCTGCAAATCTTTTCCCGTTATCGGAATTACGGAGGGGAGGAGAGAAGTGTGAGCCTTATCGGGGACGCCCTTCAGGAAAGATATGATGTTGGATTGTTCCTACATTCATCCAAAGAACTCGACTCTAAAGCTTCTCTAGACAGGGCAATCGGCGCCTTAAAAGCGATCAGAAATTGGGAGGCTCTCCGCGATTTGAAACAACGGCACTTAGATTATGCCTATGATTATTGGCTTATCCACAATGTGTTCCCTGCCATGTCCCCAGCAGTTTATACGCTGGCCGAGGAGCTCCGGATCCCGGTCATCCAGTACCTTCACAATTACCGAATGGGATGTGTTAACGGTTTGTTTCTCAACCACGGCGAGCCATGCCAACGATGTATGCATGGAAACTTTATGCCGGCCTTCCAGACCTTCTGTTGGCATGAAAGCCGTCTGATGAGCGGCATGATGGGTGGGATCATGGCGGCATCGCGCAAAGGAGGCATCCTTGATTCCCCGACCGCATGGGTGGCGATAAGCGAGGCACAAAAAAGGGAACACGTGCTGATGGGAATCGCCGAAGAGAAGATAGCTGTGATTCCTCATTTTTTGGAATTTTCGCAAAATCCTCCCTCCTACGCTAGGGAGGGGGATGTCCTCTATGTTGGCAGGCTTTCCACTGAAAAGGGTGTCGATAGGTTACTGAAGGCTTGGGAAGGGGTTCAGGATTTGGGAAGGCATTTGTGGATCGTCGGTGATGGTCCGGAGAGGGGTGCCCTTGAAGCCATGGTGAGGGCGATGGCTTTGCGCAATGTTCATTTTACTGGGTTTCTAAGCCATGAAGATCAATCTGCCATCTGGGCAAAGTCTGCATTCTCGGTAGTACCATCAATCTGGAAGGAACCTTTTGGCATGGTAGTTCTTGAGGCTTGGGCAAAAGGGAGGCCAGTTATTGCTCACCGCATCGGCGGCATTCCTGAAATTATCACGGAAGGAAAAGAAGGTCTGCTAGTAAAACCCGATGATTCCTTAGCAATGGCTCAAGCGATGCGCCGCTTGATGGATCATCCTGAGGAGGCAGAGGCTATGGGGCGTGCTGGCACGGAAAAATTAAGAAGCGAGTTCAACAAAAACATGTGGTTAGAGAAGTTTACAAGGCTCATCGAGGCATCAATTGCCAAAGGAAAACGCTTTGCCTAGGCTGACCGTCGTGCAAAAAAATCGCAAAAAAACCAGAGGGAAAAGAATCACGAACGATACCATCTCAGCCTATGATTATAAGAACTCATGCTCGATGGATCGCATTGCATAACTAACAACGGAGAAATTTCACGGAGAAACTATGAAATGCGTTATTCTGGCCGGGGGACTCGGCACCCGCATTAGCGAGGAGACAAGTTCCCGCCCTAAGCCGATGGTGGAAATAGGAGGGAAGCCCATTCTCTGGCATGTTATGAAGATCTATTCGTCCTATGGAATAAGAGATTTCATTATATGTGCTGGATATAAGGGGTATGTCATCAAGGAATATTTCGCTAATTATTTTCTGCATATGTCCGATGTCACTTTTGATCTTGGTAACAATTCCATGGAGGTCCACGAACGTCATGCGGAACCATGGAAGGTTACAATCGTAGATACAGGAGACGAGACCATGACTGGTGGCCGTCTAAAGCGTGTATCCCACTATGTGGGAAAAGAGACCTTTTGCTTCACTTACGGAGATGGTGTTGGTGATGTTGATATTTCCGCCCTTCTTGCCATTCATAAGAAATCCGGGAAGAGGGCCACCGTGACAGCGGTTCAGCCTCCTGGTCGTTTCGGAGCCCTTCATATTGTGGAAGACGGTTCTGTGGCTGGATTTATCGAGAAACCTGAGGGGGATGGCGGATGGATCAATGGCGGTTTTTTTGTGTTGGAGCCTTCAGTGTTCGATTACGTTGGTGGAGACTCCGTTATTTGGGAGAAAGAGCCCTTGCAGCGTCTTGCTTCAGACGGACAGCTACATGCATACCACCACAGGGGGTTCTGGCAACCCATGGATACGCTGAGAGACAAGCAGTTGCTTGAGCAGCTATGGGATAAAGGTGATGCCCCTTGGAAGAATTGGTAATAATGCGAACTGATTTCAACGGAAAACGAGTCTGGCTTTCGGGCCATACAGGGTTCAAGGGATCCTGGCTTTCTGAATGGCTCCTTGAACTTGGTGCGATTGTTCATGGTTATGCCCTTGAACCGACTACAACACCCTCACTATTTGATCAGCTTGGACTCGCAAGTCGGCTTGAGCATGAGATCTCGGATATTCGGGACCAGGGCGCCGTGCACAAATCAATTCGTTCATTTGGACCGGATTTCGTCTTCCACATGGCAGCTCAACCACTAGTGAGGCGATCCTATGTGATTCCCGTGGAAACTTATGAGACCAATGTAATGGGAACGGTCCATGTCCTTGAATCTCTGCGTGAGTTGAAGAAGCCCTGTGCCACGGTGATCGTCACAACTGACAAATGCTATGAAAATCATGAGAATGGAAGCGCCTATCGCGAGGGAGATCCTCTTGGAGGTCACGATCCCTACAGTTCCAGCAAAGCAATGGCTGAAATTGCTACATCGGCTTACAGGAGTTCCTATTTTCAAAACCACCATGTCCGTGTCGCGAGTGCCCGCGCAGGCAACGTGATTGGGGGAGGAGACTGGGCTGAGGACAGGATTGTTCCCGATGCCATGAGGTCCCTAATGCACGCAGGGCCTATTCAAGTGCGAAATCCTTCGGCCATTAGACCTTGGCAACACGTTCTTGAGCCTCTTGGAGGGTATCTTCATCTTGCAGGTGAGCTTGCGAGGAGTTCCAGTTGCGCAGGAGCGTTTAATTTTGGGCCTGGTTCCGACTGTAACCGGACCGTATCCGACCTCGTTGAGGAAATTCTCAAACACCATAGTGGAAGTTGGGTAGAAGCGGGGGATCCTTCGGCCGTTCATGAGGCCAAGCTGCTGAATCTTTCCATCGAGAAGGCGCTCCGGGTGCTTCACTGGAAGCCGATCTGGGATTTTGCAACGACAGTGAAAAAGACAGTGGATTGGTATGATCAGGTTGAGCAGCAACCGCAGGAGGTCCGATCGATTACAAAAGGTCAGATTGCCGAATACACCGAGCTTTCCAACTTGAGCGGATTGCGCCCTGACTAGCCCTATAAATGACACCCGCTGAACTTAAATCCGAGATTCTCCGCCTTACACGTGAGTACTCTGCCGCCGTCCACTCTCCACAGCGCCCCGGCAATGATCCTCGCCGTTCTGAGTTTGTACCCGGTCAAACCGTCATTCCATACGCCGGTCGAGTCTTCACGGAGGACGAGGTTGAAGCTGCCGTTGGAAGCACGCTAGACTTTTGGCTCACACTCGGCCCTGAGGGGGAGGCTTTTGAAAAAGAACTGGCCGCTCTGCTCGGAGTGAAATACAGCCTGCTGGTCAATTCCGGTTCTTCGGCAAATCTTGTTGCCCTCTCTGCGCTTACGAGTCACAAGCTGCCGCTTCATAAACGCATCCAACCCGGTGACGAGATCATTACCGTGGCGGCAGGCTTTCCGACAACCGTTGCTCCGATCATCCAATCAGGCGCAGTGGCAGTCTTCGTCGACAACGATCCCATCACCGGAAATATCCGTCCAGAGCAACTTGAATCTGCTTACGTGAAAGGTTCGACCAAGGCGGTCATGATTGCTCATGCCCTCGGAAATCCCTTTGACTTGGCATCCGTTCTGGAATTCTGCCGTGAACATGACCTCTGGCTCATCGAGGATAATTGCGATGCACTGGGGTGCACTTACTCAATGCCGATCGATCGAGCCAGAAGCTTGGGTATCATGGAAAATTCTCCGGGCCTGCCAGCAAGCAATACCCATATTACCCGCTACACTGGCACATGGGGTGACATTTCCACGCAGTCATTCTATCCTCCCCATCACCTCACCATGGGTGAGGGTGGGGCGGTGAACATCATTCATCGCCCATCGCTTAAGACTTATGCGGAAAGTTTTCGTGATTGGGGTCGAGACTGCTGGTGCCCGTCCGGGAAAGATGATACCTGCGGGAAGCGCTTTGGTTGGAATCTCGGGGAGCTTCCTCCCGGTTACGATCATAAGTACACATACAGTCATCTAGGTTATAATTTGAAGCCCCTTGATCCTCAGGCGGCAATCGGCCGGAAGCAGTTGCTGAAACTTCCCTCCTTCATAGAGGCTCGCAAGCAAAACTGGGAGTATCTTCGTTCTGGTCTTGCCGGTTTGGAGGATGTCTTCGAATTCAGCCTGCCCACTCACGCCACCAAATGGCAAAAGTCCCTGACTGCCAACTCCCGAAACCCGTCTTCGTTTGACTGGGATTCATCTGGATGTCGCGTTGATACCTCTTGGTTCGGATTCATGTTGAGGGTGCGTACCTCCTCACCTTTCAGTCATACCGACTTGGGACGGCACCTCGATCAGAATAAAATCGGCAACCGGATGTTTTTCGGAGGAAATCTTTTGAGACAGCCCGTCTTTGTTCAGCTTCGCAAGGATCGTCCCGAATCTTTCCGTGTCGTGGGGAAAATGACCGGCGCGGACGAGATCATGAATCAGGCCATTTTTCTTGGAACTTACCCGGGACTGACAACGGCGATGATGGATTATGAGATCGAAACCATCCGGTCTTTTGTAGCCTCGCGGTGATCGACAATGTTTGATTTTAAAAACACTAAAGTTCCCGGATTGGTGGTCATTGATGTGAAGGTCTTTAGGGATAATAGGGGCGGTTTCGTCAAGACCTTCCACCGTGACCAGTTTGCGGCAAACGGTTTGGACTTTGTTCCAAGTGAGGAATTTTATTCAAGTTCCGCTTTAGGCGTGCTTAGGGGAATGCATTTCCAAATGCCACCGATGGCTCATTCCAAGCTCGTCTACTGCGTCAAGGGATCCGTCCTTGATGTGGTTGTCGATTTGAGAAAAGGAGAAAACTTCGGCGTTTATCACAGTGAGATTTTAGCCGAGGACAACAACCGCATGTTATTCATCCCTTGCGGATGCGCGCATGGATTCCTTGCAACCTCAAATGACGCCACACTCATCTATAAGACGGACACTGTTTATTCGCCCGAGTGTGATGCCGGCATCCTTTGGGATTCCTTTGGATTTCGCTGGCCAGATTCCAAACCCGTACTTTCTGCAAGAGACGGAGGACACCCCCCTCTTTCTGATTTCAAGAGCCCGTTTTAAGACATGAAGATTCTGGTGATCGGAGGATCCGGACTCGTCGGAAGCTATTTGATGAAAACAGTCAGCGACCATGGTTGGCAGGTCGTTGGAACATCCCGGCAAAACCTTACCGATGGTCTGTTGCGCTACGACTCCGATGAGAACGGGGAATTTAACCGACTGCTTGATCGGACTGAGCCCGATGCGGTGGTTTATAGTTCTGCCTGGACGTGGGTGGACGGTTGTGAGTCGAATCCAGATAAAGCAGATTTACACAACGCACAACATCCTGCTGAAAGCGCGAAAGTGGCTAACCAAAACGGAGTCAGATTCGTGTTTTTGTCCACCAGTTACGTGTACGATGGCAAGAAGAGAGTTTACACTGAAGCCGACGTTCCCAATCCTTTGAATGTCTACGGGAAGTCGAAGTTGAGGGGTGAAGAGTTGGTAGCCCAAAATACTGGAGGTAAGGCACTTATAATAAGAACAATGGGGGTTTACGGCATTGAATCAAAAAGAAAGAATTTCCTATATTCCGTCTATGACAAGGTAGGCAGGGGAGAAAAAATTCAGGTTCCCATGGATCAGTTCGGCAACTTCACTTTTGCAGGGGATCTCGCCCAAGGGATTATGAAACTGCTATCCGAAAGTCAGGAGGGAATCTGGAACATAGCGGGGCCAGATCCTACGGCTTGCAGATTTGACCTTGCACAAGAAATATGTCGGGTGTTTGCACTGAATGAGGATCTTGTACAGCCCATATCGTCCGAAAACCTAGGCCAGAGTGCGCTCAGGCCAACGTTTGCGGGGCTCTCAAATGAAAAGATGGTGAGAATGTTTGATTATAAACCCAGAACGCTTCCTGAGTTTCAGGCGGAGCTGGATTCCGCTCTTTGATGTCTTCTCCCAAGTCCAAGCGTCTCCTTCTAGTTGACGGCCACTACTATCTCTATCGTTCGTTCTTTGCCATTAGGTCTCTGACGAACTCGCGAGGGGAGCCGGTTAATGCAATCTATGGATTCGTAAAAGCCCTTAGAAGAATGATCACTGATGTAAAACCCGACTTCGCTGCAGTGGTCTGGGACTCGGGATTACCCGAACGGAGGACGCAGTTGCAACCAGACTACAAGCAGCATCGTGACGAGATGCCTGATGAACTGGAACTTCAACAGGATCCAATACGAGAACTTGTTCCATTGTTGGGGGTGACTAGCATTTCGCTCAAAAACACGGAGGCGGATGACCTAATTGCCTCCTATGTAATGGCCGCATGCGGGGAGGGAATCGAGTCTGTAGTGGCTACCAACGACAAGGATATCTATCAGATGGTGCGCGACAGGGTCTCCATCTACTCCACAGCCAAGGCCGACATTGCAGAGGGGAGCGGGGGATTCAGGTTGCTAGGAGTGAACGAGGTCAGGGCGAAATGGGGAGTCGAGCCCGAGCTAATAGCTGATGTGCTAGCTCTTACGGGGGATTCTGCAGACAATATTCCCGGCGTTCCCGGAGTGGGAGTTAAGACCGCAGCCAAGTGGATCAATCAGTATGGATCGCTGGAAAAGCTGCTTTCCGAAGCAATTTCTGATTCCAAAATAAAGGAAAAAGTGGAGGCATCAAGAACCCTAATCGAAGAGAATCGCCGGATGGTGGCCCTCGATCTGGATTTGCCTTTGCCCGTCCCGATCAGTGGAATGGGGATAGCCCCCCGCTATCCCGAACTTTTGGAAGCGCTGCGCAGGTGCGAATTCCGGTCTTTGACCCAGGAGATTGAGGCAGAATCAAAGAGATCCGTTATTGCCGACCCAGGGGCATTAAATGTTAGTAACAAGGAAACGGAGTTGCATGGCAAAAGTGCTATCACCACCTCAATGAACAAATCTGATTCTCCGCAAGGCGATCTCCATCAGGCGAAGCAGGGGGAGCTTTTCTAATGAAAAAAAATCTGGTTCTTGGTGCTGGTCGTGGTCCAAGACTGGCAGTGTTGGAGCGGGTGAAGCGGTCTGGAAACGGAATGAGTGTGAAGGAGCTCTCAAAGGCCTTGGGTATGAGTTACATGGGTGTAAAAGCACACTGTGTGGCACTGACTTCTGCAGGATATTTGGAAACATGGAGAATGCCTGCTCCGAAGGGGCGTCCGGTAATGCTCTATAGGCTGGCAGATGCGGGAGAAACGCTCTTTGCTGGTTCTGGCGAGGAATTCGCCCTCCAACTTCTCCGGGAGGCGGCGGGTCTTTTCGGTGCAACGGCCCCTCAGAAGTTGCTTATGATGCATTTCAGAACACTCACAACACATTACCAGAGTGTGCTTAATGACAAGGGAGTCAGCAATGGCGGAGGCGTCAGGGAAAGAGTGTTGGCTTTTGTAAGAACCCGGGACCGTGAGGGAAGAATGAGTTCTTTAGAAGAAGTTACAAAGGAAGCCGAAGGCGAGGGGAAAAAGTGGCAGATTCGGGAGTGTCACAATCCGCTTTCGACAGTAATCTCGATCTATCCGGAAGCTTCTGCCATGGAAGAGGCAATGGTGGGCGATGTGCTCGGCGTTCCCATGAGGCGCACAGAAAATGGTGGTGTGCTTTTGTTCTCTCCTCGGTAGATCGTGGAAGTTGAATCGAAAGCGGCTTGGTGAGAATGTGAGACGGGATTTCCCCAAGGCCAACAATTCAAGTTTATACCAAAGAATATTGGATTCAAAAACCCCGGGGCCCGGAGTCTAAAAACTAGGGTTGGATTTATTTATTCAAATGCTCCCTGCAATATTCTGCTCCGCTCGATGTCACTCGGAACTCAAGATCAGGATGGGTGATCTCAGTGCGTCCACACTTCTCGCATCGGTGCAGGGATTCGGGAGATGGGAGCTGCTGTGAAGTAATTTTTTTGGTGATTGCGGAAACCTTGCCGAGTCTTCCTGAACCACGGAAGCGTTCGCGCAATTCCCCGCCAAAAAAGAGAAAGTAGTTGAAAAATGCGGCGCCTAAGGTTGCCGCCACGACCGGAGGCTGGCCCAAGGATGAGAGGATCATGAGAGCCGCACTGAAAAGAGCTAGCCAGATGATTCGGACGGGCAGGACAAAAAAAACGAGAACCTTGAAATCTGGATAAGCCGTTGCAAACGCCAGTAGAAGCGAGAGGTTAAGGAAGGTGTTGGCTCGTGTTAGAACAGCTCCGCCATCGCCTGATAACGCGAACAGAAAGGAGACAGTGGTGCAGAAAATAACACCGCACGTATAGAACAGGGTCAACTTCGCCGGACCGACTGCAGACTCAAGGCCGTCGCCAAGATAGAGAAGAAAAAGAAGAGAAAAGAAAATCCAGAAGGGGCTCAGTGTCTCTGGAATGAAGATCCAGGTGACAAGTCTCCAAACCTGCCCCTGTAGCACGAGAGTGGGATCGAGTGCCAAAACAGAGGTGTAGCCGGGCGCCAGAAGGTGCAACACGAATACGAGCGCATTGAAGAGGGCTACATACCGGATGAGCCCAGGGACAGCAAAACGCTCAAGAAATCGTTCCAAGCGTTGGTTAAATGGAAATGCCATGAAGGTTGATGTTTTCAGGTTCCGCCTATGTGGTCGAGTTGAACACTGCGGAAAGGGTCCTTCCGGATCTATTTTAGTTCCGGTGGTATCGGCAGATTCTTAATCTTCTGAACTGCATCGCGATGACAGACAAGGACGGCATCGGCAGTCTCCACAACGACAAGATTAGTGACCCCGCATAGGGCCACGGTTCGCTTGCCACTGACGACTATGTTTTTCTCCGAGTCTAGCTGGATGACCGATCCTACGAGGGTATTTTCCTTGATATCCCGGCCAAGATGATTTGGTAGAGCGGTCCAAGAACCAACGTCATCCCAGTCATATTCAGCGATCACGGCCACGACGTTTAACGCATTCTCCATAATGGCGAAATCAACCGAGATCTTTGGGAGCTTGGGGAAGGTATCGCGCAGATAGCTTGTTGCTGCATTTGAGGGCGGGAAACCGTTGATGAAGGTCTTTAACTCTGGTTGCTGGCGCCCGCACTCCTCCAGAAAGGTTTTCGCCTGCCAGAGAAACATGCCTGCATTCCATCCATGTTTTTTCCCTTCAAAAAAATCTCTGGCACGATCGGAATCCGGTTTTTCGACGAATCGCTCCACTTTCACAAGGGAGCTGATGCCTGCGCCGCCAATCGACTCTCCCAACTGGAGATAGCCGAATCCTGTGGATGCATGCGTCGGAGTGATCGAGAACGTTAGGATCGCATCATTATCCGCCACAAATTCCGTAGCTTCACCCAGTTGCCTCCGGAAAACGGTGGCGTCATGGATCATTGCATCCGCGGGGAAGAGGGCGACTATTGCATCCTTGCGAAGGCTCATGGCTATTCCGGTCGCAAGCGCCGCCGCCGGAGCGGTGTCTCTCTTCGCGGGTTCGGCGATGATGTTGGCCGCAGGCAAGAAGGGTAGGGCCTTGATGGTCGACTCCAACTGCAGCTCATTGGTCAGGATGTAGATCTGCTTCAGTGGCACCAATCCCTCGAATCTGCGGACGGTCTGTTCAAGGAGAGTTTGATCGCCGAGAAGGCGCAGGAGGTGCTTCGGCGTGGTATTGCGACTGGCAGGCCAGAATCGTTCGCCGCTACCGCCAGCCATAATGAAGACAAAGAGCCGATCAAGGGGTGAAGACATGGGAAAAGTAAAAGTGAAAGCTGGAAAAGTGAAAGAATTGAAAAGGATCGCGTATGATCAGAAAGCCAAGTCGAACCTCTGAACGCTAGCTTTACCAGAAGTCTGGGATTCGCATTGGATCATCCCAGTGTATCAAGCGTGCTCCTGAGCGTGGCAAGCTTTTCACTCCAACGGGTATGTCGTTGCCTGTGATCCTCAAGTACCGTGGAAGGGACTTTTTCAACGAAACCTGGATCGGAAAGCTTAGTGACTACCTTGGAGAGTTCCGCCTCCACTTTGGTTATCTCGGAGTTGATGCGAGTACGTTCTGCTTCCAAGTCAATCAGTCCTTCAAGGGGTAGATAGATGGTTCCCAGCTCAGTAACCACGCTTGGTGTTCCTGCAGGGACGTCCCTCATGATCTCGATCTCTGATGCCCTTGTGAGGGCTGCGAGTACCGCCTTGCTTATGTTGTTAAGCGGGGCTTTTGCGACGATTAGAAGGCGGATCTGCTGCTTGGAAGGGATCTTGAATTCTGCTCGGAGATTACGCACGGCATGAACCGTCGAATACAGTGCCACGGTGTTCTTTCCCGCCGCAATGACCTTCTCATCTGGTATGCTGCCGAGAACTTTTTCCTCCGGGGGGCTGGTATAAAGCAGAAAGCCGGAACGATCTCCCTTGGCGGAAATTGAAGCCGGGGCAATGAATCCGATGTGTTTCCACAGCTCTTCGCTAAGGTGTGGCATAAGCGGATGGAGCAGACGTAGAAAGCCCGAGAGCACGGTGTCCATTGTAGCCAGAATCGCCCCCCTTGCTTGGTCGAGCCGATTCTCTTGATCCTGATAGAGGATCGGCTTGGCCGCCTCCACAAACCAGTCGCAGTAGTCACCCCAGAAAAAGTCGTAGAGAAGTGAGGCAACCTCATGGAAGCGGTAGTCGGCATATGCTTTGCGGAGGGCCCCGTGCATCGTATCGAAGCGCTCAAGCAGGTGGATGGCGATGTCTGGGAGATCAAGTCCGGAGAGATCTGCGTTAGGGCTGAACGGTCCCTGCATTTCCCGGAAGCGGACGGCATTCCATAGCTTGTTGGCAAAGTTGCGGCCCTCCTCGATCTGCTTCTCGTCGAACCTGATATCCTGACCCTGAGGAGCAACACGGATGATGCCGAAGCGGAGGCCGTCGGCCCCGTACTTTGCAATCAGATCCAGAGGATCGGGGGAGTTTCCTAGGCTCTTGGACATCTTCCGACCGGATTTGTCCCTGATGATTCCCGTAAAATAAACGTCGCGGAATGGGATCTCCCCAGTGTATTCGAGACCCGCCATGATCATGCGTGCGACCCAAAAGAAAATAATGTCTGGTCCGGTGACTAGCACGCTGGTCGGATAGAACTTCTCCCGCACAGCATTGTCCATCGTGTCGTGTGCCCAGAGCCAGGAGGAGAACCAGGTGTCGAGGACATCGTTGTCTTGGATCCACCCATCGCCGGGCGACTCAATCTGGACTTTTGGTTCACAGGAGGAGCCGACGTCACCCTGAGGAGGGTACCAGACAGGTATGCGATGGCCCCACCAGAGTTGGCGGCTGATACACCAGTCCTGAATGTTCTCCAGCCAATGGTCGTAGACCTTTTCCCAGCGGGTGGGGAAAAATCTGATCAAGCCGTTTCTAACGGCATCCCTGGCTTCCACGGTTTTGGGGTATTTTAAAAACCATTGCTCGCTCAGGCGCGGTTCGACCGGGACATCTGCTCGTTCGCTGAAACCAACGTTGTTTTCGTAGGGTTCCTCCTTGGTGAGGAGTGCGAGTTCTTTGAGCCGTTCGACGGCCTCGGCACGAGCCTCGAATCGGTCAAGTCCGGCAAACCCATCGCCTGCAAGATCATTCAGTGTGCCGTTCGGATTCATGATGTCGACAACGGGAAGGTTGTGTCGCTGGCCTATCTCGTAGTCGGCCTTGTCATGGGCTGGCGTGACCTTAAGGACTCCGGTACCGAATTCGAAATCTACAGCCTCATCTCCAATGATCGGAAGCAATGCTTCCACATTGACGGGCAGGGGGCGTCGCACATGACTGCCGATGAGGTGTGCGTAGCGTTTATCGGACGGATTCACCGCCACGGCTGTGTCGCCCATGATGGTTTCGGGGCGTGTAGTAGCGATTTCAAGCCAGGTGCCGGGAGATTCAACCACTTCAAGTTTGAAATGGTAGAGGTATCCCTTCTGTTTCTTCTGAATCACCTCCTCGTCACTTAGAGCAGTCAGTGAGACGGGACACCAGTTAACCATCCGAACGCCCCGGTAGATGAGCCCCTTGGCATAAAGATCGATGAAAACCTCCTGTACCTTCCTGGCATAGGCAGCGTCCATGGTGAACCTTTCGCGGGTCCAGTCGCAGGAGCACCCTAGCCTCTGGAGCTGACTAATGATGATGCCACCGTGCTTTTCCTTCCACTCCCATACTTTTTTGAGGAAGTCCTCTCGCCCAAGGTCATGTCGGGTCTTTTTTTCCGCCTTGCGAAGCTGCCTCTCAACGACAGTCTGTGTGGCTATACCAGCATGATCGGTTCCGGGGAGCCAAAGGACCTCGTGACCGGTTTGGCGAGCACGCCGTGCGAGTATGTCCTGAAGGGTGTTGTTCAAGACATGTCCCAGAGTCAGAATTCCCGTGACATTCGGAGGGGGGATTACGATCGAATAGGCAGGGGCATCGGAGGTTGGGTCTGCTGTGAAACACCCCGATTCGCACCATCTGGCATACCAAGCGGCTTCGACGTCTGCGGGTGCGTAGGCTTTTGAAAGTTCGGACATGGTATGGAGGTGTATAGTAATCAAAAACTCTGGAACTCAGGAAAGGGCAAAAGCCGCATTGAAAAGCCGACACTTCATCCCTGACGAGAAAGAGGCGATGCTTTTGTCTACCACATTTCCATTCTCCCCGTCTGCTCAAGCGGACGCTTAGCGATATCCAGTAAGGTGACACCTTATTTGTTACTACACTTTCGGCAATTGTTCATGAAGGGGAGAAATGGATGGCCCGAAACTCCTTGTCATCATATCGCTCAGATACTATTATCCCAGCCTCTAAAAAAATGACGACAACAGAAACAGCAGAAATCGCAGCACTCCGGCTGCATGAAAAGGACACCGGCAGTGCAGATGTCCAGGTGGCCAACCTCACCCAGAGGATCACCTCACTTACCGAACACCTGAAGGGCAACGCGAAGGATCACTCCTCGCGTCGCGGCCTTCTCAAGATGGTTGCCCAGCGTCGCCGTCTTCTGGATTATCTAAAGGATACGGCTTCCGAGCGGTATCAGGTGGTGATCGAAAAGCTCAACCTTCGCAAGTAAGAAGGCAATCGCAGGATTGTCCACTTCAGTGCGGTTTGTGACCCTTCGGGGTTAAAAATCGCGACGGAAGAGGATCATCCCCTACAACCAACCACCCCTGCAGGCTCCCATTCCGGGGGCCATCCGCATTCAGGCGCGCGCACATAAATACACGCTCGCTACGGACCAAAGCAATCCACCCCAACCCACACAATTCCTATGTCACACACTATCGTCACGGCCTCCGTAGGCCAAAATCCCATCACCATCGAAACCGGAAAGATTGCGAAGCTCGCCGACGGAGCTGTCATGGTCCGCTCAGGCGAGACCATCGTCCTCGTTAGCGCAGTTTCCGCCACCTCCGTCAAGGAAGGCCAGGATTTCTTCCCTCTTACCGTCGATTACAAAGAAAAAGCCGCGGCTGCGGGCAAGTTCCCAGGCGGTTATTTTAAGCGTGAAGGTCGTCCTAGCGAGAAGGAGATTCTCACGGCGCGCATGACCGACCGCCCGCTTCGCCCGCTCTTCCCTAAGAACTACTTCTATGACACCCAGATCATCAGCATCCTGCTCTCGGCAGACGGCCAGATTGATCCAGACATCCTTTCCATCAACGGGGCCTCAGCCGCCCTCTGCGTTTCAGACATCCCATTTGAGAAGCCGATCGCGGCTGTTCGGGTCGGTCGAATAAACGGCGAATTTGTTGTCAATCCAACCCATTCCGAGCGTGATCAAAGCGATCTTGATCTGGTCTATGTCGGTGACGGAGAGCAGGTTATCATGATCGAGGGAGCCGCTAACGAACTTCCCGAGGAAGACTTCAAGAAGGCTCTTGATTTTGCCCGCGAACAGACCCGACCCATCATTGCCGCCCAGAACGAGTTGATTGCCAAGGCGGGCAAGCCTAAACGGGATTTCACCCTGCTTAATGTCGACGAGGGCATGCTTGAAATTGCCTATCAGGTCGCCGGCGATCGCATTGAGGCAGCCCTCTACACGCCAAGCAAGGTTGCACGAGGCAAGGCCGTCGGCGCCCTTCGTGAGGAAGTAAGTGCAAAGATTATCGAAAAATATCCTGCCGCCACCAAATTCGAAATATCTCAGGCGTTCGATTATCTGCAGAAGAAAGCCTTCCGCGTTAGCATCCTCGACCGCCAGAAGCGCTGTGACGGGCGTGGGTTATTCGAACTTCGCCAACTTTCCAGTGAGACTACCGTTCTGCCTCGCGCTCACGGTTCCGCTCTCTTTGCACGTGGGGAGACACAGGCAATGGCCCTGGCCACTTTAGCCACGGCTGACGAGGCACAGATGATCGATGGATACGGAGGCGGAGAGACAACGAAGCGCTTCTTGCTTCATTACAACTTTCCCCCATTCAGCGTGGGCGAGACCGGTCGTTTCGGTGGTCAGAATCGCCGCGAGATTGGCCACGGTGCGCTTGCAGAGCGCTCAATCGCCCCTGTGATCCCATCCCAGCAGGATTTTCCATACGCTCTTCGGGTAACCAGCGAGGTGATGGAGTCCAACGGTTCTACGTCTATGGCCAGTGTTTGTGCAGGTGTTCTTGCGCTACTGGATGCCGGTGTTCCGCTTAAGCGTTCCGTAGCCGGTATTTCCGTAGGCCTAGTTTCCGAGAACGATGGCAGCGGTAACCTTACCCGCCACACGCTGCTCACCGATATCATCGGTAGCGAGGATCACTTCGGCGACATGGACTTCAAGCTCTGCGGCACCTCTCAGGGTGTCACCGGTTTTCAACTTGATCTCAAGCTCCCCGGCATCAGTCATGAATTGATGGCCGCCGCGATTGATGACGCACGTAAGAACCGAAGTCTCATCTTGGATCACATGAACCAGACGCTCCCTTCTCATCGTGGCGAAATGAGCAAGTATGCCCCTCGTATCGAAACCGTGAAGGTTCCTCAGGACAAGATAGGACTCATCATCGGCCCTGGAGGCAAGACCATCAAGGGGATCGTTGCGGAGACCGGAGCCGAGATCAATATAGAGGACGATGGTTCAGTGAACATCTACTCCAGCAATGCCGAGAGTCTGAAGCGAGCCAAGGAAATCATTCAGGGCATGATTAAGGAAATTAGCGTTGGCGAGATCTACCAAGGCACTGTTGTCTCGATCAAGGAATTCGGCGCCTTCGTCGAGGTGTTGCCTGGCAAGGATGGATTGGTGCACATTTCTGAACTCGCAGATACCCGTGTCAATCGTGTCGAGGATGTCGTCAAGAATGGCGACGTTATATGGGTCAAATGCATCGGGGTAGATGACAAAGGACGCGTCAAGCTTAGCCGCAAGGCTGCAATGAAAGAGCGGGATCAAGCCGCAATGGCACCTGCTGCCTAGACGGACAATCGCCGCCTGAGCCTCCTGGTGAGGACATTAATTCAAAGCCCGGGGAAATATTTCCCCGGGCTTTTTGTTCGAACTGTAACATATGAATATTTGTGATCGTCATGAGGCTTCGATAGTCCGTTTAACCACGAAGCGGTTGGATATTTACGAAATTAGCAAGTGTAATAAACCTTCTGCCCCTCTAAAACCGCACAACCCATGAACATCCGTAAATTCCTCCCTCCCTTTTTCTTTGCGGTCATCGCATGCTCCTTACTTCCAAATGTCTCTGGACAATATACCGATGCAAAATTTTTGGATCCTACCCAAGAATTGAGTTCCAATGCCAAAAAATCAGCTTCATCCACCCAATCTGTTCAAACTCCTTTGCAAAAATGGTGGTACGGAAGCAGCGCCACCGGAAATTGGTTCGGTCTAGGACCATATCTCTCATCCGGAGGACTTGCTGTCAGTGGTGATTGGCAAGGAAACTACTACGGTAATACTACAGGAGGTTATCGCACGGGTAGTGCTTTTGATGAGCAGATAAAGCTGCAATTAGCATATGATTTTAATACTCTCTTCGGGCTCAAGGGTTTTAAAGCCTACTCCTATCTGCGCTACCGTGACGGCAACGATATCAATAATATAACGGGAGCGGCGAACGGATTTAACCCCTCCAATATTCAGGCGGGGAAGGAGTTGAGGCTTTTGGCCCAGTATTTGGAATACACCAACGAGAACAATTCCCTCGTAATTAACGCGGGATGGATGAATCCATCCGACCAGTTTCTCCAGCAGCCCCTGAGTAAGTTCTTCCAGAACAATCAGATCGCGAGTTCAAAAGGAATCGGGGGCAATATGGGCGCCGGCGCGAGACAGTACTGGCCTGGTAATCCGAATCATTACAACGGAAACGTCGCCTCCAAGATTCCCTGGTCTAGCTCCTACGATGCTTGGGGTGGTTCTCTCAAGGTGAAGCCGACTAAAGATACCTACGCGATAAGTGGTCTCTACATGGCCATCCCGAATGCAAGCGGTGCAACAGAGTCAGTTTACACTCCGATTCAGGTGGCGCCTTATACAGCAGTTCCAAAAAGCATGCAGGGGCAGCTGAATCCCAGCGCAAGGGGAACGATCAATAACAATGGCGTTTCCACCTTTGGTGGAGCCGGATGGAATGCAGTCGGGAGTGGTCAACCCAATGGCAACAGCTACAACAATCCCAACGGACTTTATAGTGTATCCGAATTCGGCTGGGAGCCAAAATTTGGGTCTGACAAACTCGATGGTAAATATGCCTTTGGTATGATCTGGTGGGGTATCCAGAATCAAAATTTTCTTCCGGTAAGCCAGATTGGGACAGGAAAGAATGCGAAACCATATCAGTCAGGCCCTTTCAACATGGGTTCCTGGGCGTTCTATTGGCAGGCAGATCAGATGCTTTACCGGGCGAAGGATCCCCAGCCTCAGCAAGTGTTTACCACTGATGGAAAGGGCGTCGTTGATTCCAAAAATCCTGTCTCTCCTACTTCTCCAACCCTCTCCAAGAAGGGGTTGTATATGTTCAACGAATTCACCTTCTCACCTCAGCAATATAGTCTGTTGGATTTTTACTATCAGACCGGACTTGTCTATCAGGGCTTGCTTCCAGGGCGACCTGACGACCGTATGGGCCTCGCCCTAGGAACTGCGTGGTTCAGCTCACAATCTGCAGCGTCTTACAGCGATGTCTATGCCATTGATGTGGCCGCTAATAAAGCTGCTCACAAGATCAACTATCCTGCCCAGCCACAACCAAGCTGGGGTGGTGTTTTGGAATTTGATTACCAGTTCATGGTGAACAAGTGGCTCTCGGTGAAGCCATTTGCAGAATATATCATGAATCCCCAACAGAACGGCACTCTTGGCAATGAGCTTGTGCTCGGTTCCCAAGTTGCCCTGAAATTCTAGCTCTTCGTTGGACGTCTGATCGATAAACTCCCCCTGAGCTTTTTGGGGAGTTTTAGTTAGAGGGCAAGATGTCTGATCAACTTTTGCCTTTGGCTAAAACGTGACCTTGGCATTGAGACCTAAAATCCAGTCATTGTTGACGGTGCCATTGCCAGCGGGATTGGCTATGAATTGAGCAAACGGCTTGAGAGACGCCCACTTGTTAAGCTGGATATTGTAAAATGCTTCAACGACTTCAGTGGAGGAGAAGGCAGGTTGATAGGCCCAGTAGGTTTTGACTTCTGAAGGTTGACCGTTGACAGGGTTGACGGATGCCCGCGCAACAGGGCCATTAGGAACCGTTGCGTTGTACGGACTGCCGAATGCATTTTCCAAGGCATGATTCTGGGATTGAAGATAAGCGTTGTAGTAACTGCTATAGAATCCCGCTCCTAGCGCAATACCGATGCTGTCAAAATCCCGATGGGGAAGCAGGCCTTTATAAACCAGACCTGTTTGGAAATAGTATGGCAGTTGGTTGTTCTGTGGCGGCGTGAAAGAGCACTCGTTAAACATATAGAGTCCCTTATCGGTAATTCGGGAGGGTGTACCCTTATCGGCATCAGTTGATGCATAAGCGGGTTCTTTTACGGCATAAAGCCGCTGATCGCCTTGCAGATAGATCCCCCAGACCACTTGGTTAACCTGTGTTGGAACGGGTTTACTGGCACCATAGGAAGTGTATACAACTTTGCCGGTTTGCGGATTGAATGTCGATTGAGTGAAGGCAACAGGTGTGTAATCACTGTTTTGCTGCCCCCAGATGTAACTGCCGATTGCGTAGTGTCCGTCCAATTTGTCGGGGCCTAATTTCGGGGTCCATCCGACTTCATTCACATTGAAGATACCATCAGCCGAATAATTCCCTCCATTCCCATAATTTGCACCGTTGACCCCGATGGCCGCTACATTCGGATTGAATGTGGGTGAACCTTGGAAGTTAAAACCATGGTTTTGGTTGTAGCCTGGCACATAACCGATGTTCTGATGCTTTCCTGGAATTGGCTCTCCGTTGACGCCGGCAACCAAAACGATCTGCCCAGAGGTCTTGAACTGCCCCAAATAACTCTTAGGCACCGATGTGTAGGGATAGACGCTGGTCGGCTGATACTGAGTGGCGGCCACGCCGATTTCATTGGCAATGGCAGAATACAGACCGCTCTGGATATAGGTGCTCGCCGTCGGTTTTACCTTGAGAGTCCCACCCCAGGAGGCGTAACTGCTGATCCATGGAACCGGGCTGGTTTTATAAGCCTGCACTGCACCCCTGGTTGGAACACCGGCTGAGTTGACGGCGGCATTGGGATTGACCACAAAGATACCCGGACCGGCCGGGGCACCTATCCCTTTGAGCGCGTTAATTTCCGTGTTCTCGAAGAATTTTGAAAGGGGTTGTTGGAGAAAGAGTTCGTAAGGATTTTCCCAACCCGCACTGATCGTCACATTCTTTCCGGGTGTCGAATATTCGAAATATTGAGGAAGGACACGTACCCCCAGTCCCGTGAAATCAGACGTTGGGTTGAACATTGATGGAGTGCCCGCTGCAAATTGCGGATTGCTACCGAGGTTTCGATAGCGCCATGTCGAGGAGAAGGTAAGCCCCTCGACGCCGCAGAGTTTTTCAAAATCAAGAAGGAAGGTGAGTTTCTCCTCATTGACAAAATTGCTTTTTGGCTGATTGGGTAGTCCCCCAGACAGTTGGCCAAAGTAAAGTTGCTTCGCAACACCGCTCACCGTGAGTCCATACTGATGGAGGGAGGGTTCGAGGCCTAACCAGTCACCCGTTGCATTGGGACCGTTCCACCATGCGGAAACAGCATTGCTCTGCTGCGAATTTACCGACTGGGCGAGCAGGTTGAATGACATACCCGCCAGGAAAACAGCGAATGCCGCTGAGTTAAACCTGCGAGCTTGAATGCTCATGGAGGTGATTAAATCAGAAACGGCGTATTTTTCCTATAAGTTTTTCTAATGGCTTATCAAATTTCAACCAATATCTCTTTTAAACGGGACATTTCGAATCTTGTCATGAAAATCATTGCCCGTGGGTTTGTCCATGATAGTCAAGTTAACCACCGAAGGGACCGGCTACACCATACCGATGCATGAATTTCTCCAGCAATTGATCAACGGAATCTCGCTAGGGGCGATATACGCTCTGATCGCGCTCGGTTACAGCATGGTCTATGGACTACTCAAGTTCATCAACTTCGCGCATGGCGATGTCCTCATGATCGGGGCCTTTGCCGGATTCTATGCGGCTCCGATGGCGACCAGACTTTTTCCCAATCCCTGCGTTAAAACAGCCGTAGTGCTTCTATGCGCAATGGCTGCATGCGCCATTCTTGGCGTGCTGATCGAGCGTCTCGCTTACCGTCCTTTGCGCAATCAACCGAAGCTTGCTGTGCTGATCACCTCAATCGGGGTTTCCTTGCTTCTTTCATACGGCGGTCAGATCGTCTTCGGGGTGAACCAGAGGGCATTCCCGGATCTCATGCCTCCGGTTGCAATATCCCTCGGACAGGGAGTCACCATTTCGGGCAATCATATGCTTGTGATCGCAGTCACACTTGTGCTTCTGGTTGTTCTTAGGACCGTCGTTCTTAAGACCCGTTTCGGTCTGGCTCTGCGGGCATTGTCCCAAAACAGGGATGCGGCCGCCCTCATGGGTGTAGACAGTAATGCAGTGATCGCGGTCACTTTTGCACTCGGCTCGGCTCTAGCAGGTGCCGCAGGAGTACTCTATGCAATG
>Ga0073936_10003632_pt1 | contig 21902 bp, 11 predicted proteins | sample AliMusrvi5mmetaG_FD_87041 | JGI IMG/M metagenome (GOLD analysis project Ga0073936, IMG submission 87041) | Freshwater lake bacterial and archeal communities from Alinen Mustajarvi, Finland, to study Microbial Dark Matter (Phase II) - Alinen... | ecosystem: Environmental > Aquatic > Freshwater >... | reverse complement strand
ATCACATTGATATCGCCGGATAATGCTGAAACCTTGAGGGTGGAAGGCATGATCGAAACCAGTGTGGAAAAGGATGCCACGCTCGACTCGTCCAGTCTGAGCCACGGTTGGTAAGTGGCGGCTGTATCGATGTTTTGTTGGTAGCAGGAAACGTTGTCTAGCCAAGCCTCCAGCAGGGGCGTCGAGGTTCCCACGCCACGACTGGGCAAAGTTGCAGACTCCCTGAGTGTCACCGATCCGCCAAGCGAGGTGACATTGACATAGTCTGACTCGTCATAGGTCGAGAAATAGGTCTTATACCAGTATGTATTGCTGTAGCCTTCTGGAAGCAGGAATACATTGGCAACAGGCCCTAGCAAAATATCGCCTCCTGCCGAAATATCGAACCCGCCTTTTCCCAAAAAGAGCGTGGTAGGCAGCCAGGTTTCCGAACTGAAGGTATCCGCTGCCGATCCTGTAAAGGCGCCGATAGAAGGCGAACGGGTCGCGTTCGTGGTAATATCGTTCCCCGCAGTTAAAGTGCCATAGCCGCGTTCGACGTAGTAGACACCGCCGTCGATGTTGTTTCCGGCACTGACGGTCAGATCGCCGCCGCCTAGTTCAACAAGACTTGCGGCGTTGGGAACAGCGAGAGTTCCATCGGAGTTTTTCCCCGGCATGCGCGCGTTAGTCGGCACGACTGCATCCACATTGGTAATGTTGCGGCCCGCAATCAGCGTGACATTTCCCCCGCCCAGAGCGCCGATTCCTTCAAAGAAATTGCTGAAATCCACCCACCATGTGGTTGACTCCACATCGCCGCCTACCTTTTTCCTGACCGGTGAACGACCGAAGGTGCCGGTTGTGGGATCTATGTAACCGCGTCGGTATAACCAGTTATTCGGTAGTTGTCTTTCTGAATCAGCGATGTAATTGCCGTTGATATCTTCCGTTTCATGAAGAATATCGCGCTGAGCTGTCACGGACACATTGCCACCGCCATAACTATATTGCGCCGCATAGGCCGGGCTCTCCTGGATCACGCCCATGGTGCCTTGCTTTCCAGCGGAAATACTTAGAATCGGCACATCAAACAGGCCGCCCATGGTGGGATCAGACACGGCAATTCCTGCGGTGTAAATCGTCGAAAATTCATTCAGGAAAACAACGTCCTGGCCTGCGTTCACACTAATGTCACCGGAGCCGGTGCGGATGGTCTGATAGTATCCGGCTACGGCGCTGTCTACCGTCGCGTTGGCGCCGGTTTGAGAAGCGATATTCGATCCGTCGTTTTTCCCAATGATGACCGATCCGATGCTGCCCAGTTGGCTTTGCGGCAGAACCTGGCTATAACTAGCCGAGCTTAGGTCCGCACCGGCGGTAATCCGGTAGGTCCACGACTTTTGGCCCGAGCCGTCAGCAAACACCGGCAGGAGCGCTTCCTTCCAGGCGGCGTCCGCTCCGCTGGAGGTTTTCGGCACTGTTCCCTGGCTGTTGCCGAAGCCGTCGGAGAGCATTCCGTTGAAAGTAATCGAGCCCGCGGCGCGGAGCGTCAGGACGCCCGGCTCCACTCCCACCCAGACGCTGCTGGCGGCGAGTTTTTTTGTCGTTCCATAGCGCCACGTGGACAAGTCCCAATCGGCGTTCAGAACAAGGCCGCCCAGCGAATTGTCGATTTCCTCCCCGGGCTGCACATTGAAGACGCTCCCCAGACCGGCGTTGGTGGCGAGCAGGCGGGTCTGGATGTCCGCGGCATGCGCCATGAAGCTGGTCGCGTTGGCCTTTGCGGCTGCTTCGTAGTCATCAATCGCAGCCACGCCGGTTGTTTTTGCATCCTGTGCGTAGAAGCCTTCGACCACGATGCTGCTCGCGTTCAAAATGTGTCCGGCGAGCGGATTGATCGCGACGTAATCCGTTCCCGCGGAGAGTTGGGGAGCCCGCAGGTGGAGCGTCCCGTTGTATTTACCGAGCGCGGCGTTTGCCGAAACGTTGGTGTTGGAATCGACGTTTAACTGGATCGTCGCGCCGCTGGTGACGGTGATTCGCCCCTGGGTCGTTTCGAGATCGACGGAACCGCCTTTGCCCGCGTCGTCGAAATCAGTGGCTTCAACGGTCAGGTAGGCGTTGTTCGCCAGGGTGACATCCCCTGAGGCATACAGCCCGATGGTGCCACCGTGCGCGCCGCTTGCGTCGATTTTGTCCGACACGGTGATGGAGCCCTGGTCGGCTGTCAGTGTAAACGTGCTCGCAGTGGCGAGGCCGTCCACGGCGACTGAGCCCGTTCTCACGCGGAACGTCCGTGAAAGAGAGAACCCGGCGGTGTCCAGAGCGGTGTTCAAGGTCTTGAGGCTGGAGAGGCTCGCAATGTCGAGAGAGAATGTGCCGCCCTTGCCTCCGTTGCCCGCATGGCCGTCGAGTTCTCCGTTGAGCGTTACGCTTCCGGCTACGGCTGAAATGGAGAGGCCGCCCGCGCTGGCACCGCCCGACGGAGCCGCCACGGAGAGAGTGCTACCCGCTTCCACTTGGACGTTGCCCTTGTCGGCAGTGAGGTAGATTTGGCCGCCGCCGGAATACTGGATGTAATCCTGGAAGATCTGTTCCACCCCTCCAACATCAAGCCGACTAGCGGCCTCGTTGCCCACCTCCACGTTTCCCGTGAGGGCATGCAGCGTGAGGATTCCGCTCGGCAGGGTGATATTGGCGTTGGCGGTCACGCTGGCGCCAATGAGGGTGAGCTTGGCGCCGAGGCCGGACGCCGTGACATCCCCGGACCCGCCGCCCGCTGGGTGGATCGTGAGCGCGCCGCCTGCGGTGATGGTTTGATCGGCTTTGGTGCTGCCGACAATCGTCGGGGTGGTGATGTCGAGCGCGCCCTGAGTTGAAAGCCCGCCCGCACCTTTGAGCACGATGGCTACGGACGCATTCAGGGCGACGGCGGAATACTGGTCGATGGCGTGCTGGTTGACGCCGAGGGTGAGGGTGTTGGCTTTGAACTCCAGCGTTCCTGCCGGGGCCGCAACGGACCCGAGTGCAGACGTGCCAAGGTTGTTGTCGAGGGTCAGGTTTTGGGCGGCAAATGTCACGGTGTTGCCGCCGCTGTTGAAGCCCCGGATTTCCGCAGTGTGCAGCGACAGGCTGGTGAGCGTGGGGAGCCCGGAATCATCAAGGTTCCCGATAGCTCCGCTGCCGTAAATGTCGATTGTCGAGTAACTCGTGAGCGAGATGGATTTGGCCGCAGCCTGGAGGGTTTGGAGTGCGGCATTGTTTAACACCAGCGCGCTGGATGTCGGGAGAGTCCCCGCGTTGGCCAGCTCGAGGGTGATCTGGCCGCTCTTGACGAAAACTGAGTAACCGGCCAGCGAGGCGTCGGCCGCCAGTGTGCTCTTGTAGGTGGAATCCAGCACGATGCCAGAGCCCTTGATGACAGCTCCTGAGCCGATGGAGAGGACCGGTTTGCTGACGGTGGAATCCACGCCGGAGCGGGAGACTTGCGCGGAGGGATCGGCGCTCACGCGCAAGAGCGCGCCGTTGCCGCTGCCCGCCACGTCCGAAGTGCCCAGCAGAAAGCTTTCCGCGCCCGAGGCAAGTTGCCCCGTCGATTCGACGTCGGCTCCGTTCGCAAGCGTCAGGCTGCTCTTGGCTGCCAGGATGATGTCTGTTCCCTCAAGCGGCGAACCGGCATTGTCCACCGTCACATTTTGGGCGCTGACTTCGATCATCATGCCGCTGGTGGTTTCCTGCCGTACGCCGCCAATTAAGAGGCTCTCCGCGTTGATCGCGCTGAGTTCGTTCGCATTGAGAATCAGCTCCCCGGAGGCACCGCTTGCGCCGGAACCCGCGATGAGGATGTCCACGGGGCTGTTGATGTCGATCAAGCCGCCGCGTCCTCCACTGACGGAGGTGGAATCCACCGTTCCCAAAATCGACATCGCCTTGGTCGCCGCGAGGATCAGTTGCCCTGCGTCCGTCGGCAGGCGCGGAACGGTGGTATTGTTCGTCGTGGCGTAATTGCTCAGGAAAGTATTCGCGAAGGAATCGGTGTACTGTGATTGCGTGCGCACCACGGCGGACGAGGTCACTTCAAATCGCGACAGCACGGACGGCGTGCTTTGAGAGGAGTTCAAGCTGTTGAAACGGTAGCCGGAGACGAGCGTCGATCCGCCCGAAATGGAAGTAGTGGCAGTGGGCACACCGGCCTCCGGCGTAACCAGGTATGCACCAGCAAGAAGGGCGTAGCGGGCGGGAAGCAGCGTGTAAACCCCGGCGGGAACCCCGTCGCTGGCGGTGAGGTAAACCTTGTCTCCCACCTTCAAGCTACTGTTGACGTAGCCCTTATCGGTCCCAAAGCTGGCCGTCGTGGTCGACGTGTTGTTGTAGGTAGCGTAAGGGGCGTAATCGGCCTGATAGCCGGGAATGATGGCGAAGCTCGAGCTCGTGTCGAGGACGTCCTTGGAACCGCCCACCCCGGCGCTCCAGCGGTAGGCGTACAAGTCGCCACCACCGCTCAGATCTAGCGTGGAACCTTTCTGGTCCGTAACGCTTGAAGCCGAGATATTGATCGTCTTCGCCGGCACGCCGCTCGCGGTGATGTCCGTGCCCGTGGGATCAATCCAGGAGGTACCGTTGAGGTTGACGCCGTAAGGAATGACCATCTGCTCTCCGGTGACCGGGTCGACCGCCGAGACGGAGGTGATCCCGCCCTGGGTGAGGGTCAGTTGCTTCGTGACGGGCAGCGCCGCTGCTGTGCCCGCAAGCCAGTCCGTCGGAGCTGTCCCGGAGCCGTCCCAGCCGAGGTTGATCGTTCCGATGGGCGCGCGCACGACGCCGCCCTGGTCGATGACTGAGCCGTAGATATTGAGCGTGCCGCCAGCCGAAAGGGGGATTTGCCGCACGCCGGACCCGCGGATCGTCACGGTTCCCGAACCCGGGTCGAAGACAATGGCCGTATTGCTCGCATAACTGGCGTTGGCGCCGGATGCCAGCGTCACGATTTTTCCGCTGATGCTCTGCACCGTCGAACCGAGGAAAGCGGAGCCAACTCCAAACCCGGGGGGCAGCGTGGCGGAAGCAAGCGTGACGGTCCTGTTTCCAGAAACACTGCTGGCGACCACGATATTCTTGTCATACGCCACAATGGTGAAGCTGGCGGCGGTGGGCGGGTAGATCTGGCCCGCGGTGATATGAATCGCGCCGGAAACGTCCAGCGTGCCTTCGCCCCGGATGTCGCCATTTTCGGCAATGAGGTTGAGCGTGCCGATGTTTTGCAGCGAAAGATTGCCGATGTCGATGAGGCTCCCCTCGACGGTGAGAACGCCCGCTCCGTAAGTCGGGACGAGGTAATACGCCTGGTTCAACGAATCGGCCAGAGCGTTCGACAGATCAGCCTCCGCGACCGGCGTGGTGAAGGTGGTACCCAGCGAAATATAGGGGGCGATTAACTGAACATTGGAGTCGGCGTACAGGATGCCGCCGCTGCCGATGGTCAGGCTGTTCCTGGCAGAGAGAGTGATGGGTCCGGAAAATTGAACGGTTCCCGGCAGAGAAAGCGAATCGAACCCGCCGTTCTCGAAGCTGTCCACCGTGAAGCGCCCGCCTCCGACGACCACTTTCCCGTTGGAGTCGACCATCGCTTGCCCGACGGCTGATTTTCCGTTCGTACTAAAGGCATCGGGAATGGTATTTCCGCTCTGGGTGACGACCATCGTGATGTTGGACGGGTTGGTGACGACGAGGCTGCCGGATGGCACAAAAATCCCCGACGAAACGCTCAGGCTGCCGCCCTGGGCCGTGGAGCCGCCCGCCGCGCCGAGCAGTGTGGCGTCGCTGAAGAGTTCCTGTGAACCCTTCAAGGTGATCGAGCCTCCGTTGCTGTCGATCCGTGTCCGTACGACGGTCGCGGTCTCATTGAATCCGCCGTTCGCTGCGGTGTCCAATCCCAGGTAGGCCGGCGAAATATCCAGCATACCGCTTGCTCCCGAGACGTCGATGACCGCGCCCGCCTCCGCGACGATGTTGCCGGAAACCGTGATGCTGCCGCCGCTGAGCACAGAACCGCTCAGGTAACCGCGAGGGTAGGAAATTAGAGTCTCCACGCCTGCGGCTGAAAGGACGCTGGAGGGGCCGAGATAGACGGTCGCCACGGCGGCGGCCTGTTGCTTGAGGAAAAGGCTCGCCGAACTCCCTCCGCCGCTGATCGCAATCGTTCCGCCCGGTGTCTCGATGTCCCCGAGTACAGTTACTGTCTTGCCTTTGAGTGTAACGCTGGTGCTGGAATTCGGATCGGTGCGAATCACAGAGCCCTCTCCCATCACGAGGTCGCCACGAACCACCATGAGGCCGTTTTGAAAAGGATCGCTGACACCCACAGCGTTGAACGTCAGGCTGACCGCCGAACGGAGCCCTTCAGGCAGCGTCACCGGAGTCAATACGACCTCGCCGCTTGCCGCCGAGCTCGCGACCTGCGTTTGCACGACGGGGGCGATGACGGTTCCAGCCGCAATGGTGACTGCGGGGATATATTGATCTTCGACGCCCGTCGCGGCCCCCAGACCGCTCAAGGAGAAGGAGCTGAAACCGCCCTGGTTGAAAAACTCGGACGAAAGCAGGAGGGTGTTCGAATAGGCCGCTTCCCCGCCTACTTGGATCAACGGTGCTGTGATGCTGAGCGAGCCGCCCTGTTCCGCCGAAGCATATTTCAGGCTCGCGCCAAGCACCGTTGTCGAGGGTGAGGAAAGCTCCTGAATGCCGCCGTAGGCGCTGAGGGTTGCCCCCAGGGTGAGCTGTCCGCCGAGCAGCGAGGCAATATTCGGGTCCTGCCCCACGGTGATCGAGATGCTTCCACCGGCCCCGTAGGTCATCTTGCCGGTCGCGGCGATGGCGAGGCCGCCGGAGGCGTCGATGCGGCTCCCCACGGCCAGGTCGGCGCTGTAGCTTGTAATCGTGATCGAGCCGCCTTTGGTTGCGAGCGGTTGTGAGTTCGCCGCCGGAGCCCCGGCGAGATCGTCAACCAGAAGGCCCGCCGCGCTCAAGGAGCCGTCCGCGCCCAGCGTGAAGAGCCCGCGCGTGGAGTCCGCCGCCGGGGAGGAGGCCCCCGGAGTCAGCAATAACGCGCTATACTGGAATGGCGAAAAATCGTAGACGGTGAAAGAGAGCGTTCCGCTGGGAGCGCTCACCTTGCCTTCGATGTCGATGTTCGCTGCCGCCAGCGTGATCGAGCCGCCCGCAGAGGTGGTGAGTTGAACGGCTTCCGGCACCGTGATGTTTCCGTCGCTATTGGTGATCTTCAGACTAGCGAACCCGTCGACGCCCATGAGGTTGGGCGAGAGGATCACCGTCGCTGTTCGGTCTGCGCGCAAGGTCGCGGGTTCGCCATTCGCGTCCACCGTGAAGGCGTCGGCCGCAACACTCTTGCTCGTTCCGAAAACGATGTTCGGCGGCGTGGGCGATTCTGTCAGGAAGGTCGTCGAGTTCAGCGCTTGAAAAACGAGGGAGAGAGAGCCGCCGGTTGGCGCCATCGACGGGTTGGCTAGAGGGTTGGTGTTCGCCCCGCTCTGGCGCTGCCGGGGTCCGGTGACGGCGTTGCCATACATGGCGCCATCAAGCGCCACCGAAGGCGCGGTGATGCTGATGGAACCGCCGTTGCCCCCCTGCGTATAACCCGTCTCGTAATGGGCTCCGGTGAGGAGAGAACTGGTGTAGGTTTCCGTCACGTTCCACCGCGAGTGGGCCTCGGTGAAGCCGCTGTAAACTCCGCTATAAACCAGATCCGGCGTTGCCTGCGATATGTCGTAGATATGCCCGCCAGAGAGGAGGCGTGTTGTTTGGACCGTTCCTCCGGAGTAATTCAGCCAGCCCCCCGAAACGTCGATTTTGGAACTGGCTTGCGTGACGACCGAGCCGCCCGCCGTGATGTTGACGGACCCGCCGTTTACCGTCATTTCGCCCACCGTCCGTTGAATCGCGTTGATGTACCCGGTCACGCTCCCCAGCGGGGTGCCTTGCCATGTCGTGCCGTTATAGGAACCGGTCTTGCGAATATCCACCAGTACCGTGGTGCCTTTGATCACGCTGGCGCGTTGCGTCGGTGAATCCGCCAGTTCGCTCCCGAGCAGTTGGACCGATACGATGTTCTCCGACATGGCTCCGGCGACGTCTTCCGAACCCGTGACGTCGATGGCCGCCCCGGAATCGAGGTAAACCTGCCCGGCGGAATACGAGAAAGTGTAGGTGGAGTTCTGTGCGAGCCACGCGCCCGCTTCGATATTCACCGTGGCGCTCGGCGCCTTGATGATAGCGTTCGGCCCCAGATAGATAGTCAATCCCTGGAGGTTGATCTGGGAGCTCTGCGCTAGGCTGGTGCCAACGGCGGTATCCTCGCTCGAAGTTTCTGGCAGGATTTGGGTGACGCTCCCTCCTCCGAGCGTCACGTTGCCGGACGCCGACGGAATCAGCGTCACGACATTGGAAACAACCACCTGTGTCGTATCGTAGGAGGCGTTCAGGTCAATCCGTCCGTTGAGCGTAACCGAGGTCGTGCTTTGGGCCACACCGAGCTGTTCGACGCTTTTGCCGACCATCATGATGTCGCCACGGGGGGCGTCGATGATGGCGTTCTCTGCGTTCTCTGCGGTTCCTCCGCCCTGGCCTACGTAGACATCCAGGCCTCGCAGGCTGGTATCGGTGCTGGCGTGCGCGGTGAAGGCCACTTGCTGGCCTGCGGCAAGAATCGTCTGGCCATCGGGAGTGGAAATAGTGCCCGCATTGGTGACGTTGGGGCCGATCAATGCGATTTTTCCGCCCACGTGGTCATCGGTCGTGGGGCTCGAAAGAATGGCTCCCGCCTGAACCGTAACATCCCCGGTGTCTTGGCGGGTGTAGGATATGGAGACGGGCGCGCTGCCGATTTTGGTCAAGCCGGTCGTGGTGAACGTGACGAGCGTATAGCCGTTTGCGTCCGTCGACAGGGTATAATCGGTTCCCGCCGTAAGGCTCTGAGCTGCGGCGCCGCTCGCAGTATAGCTGATCTTGGGCGAAGCCGAGGAGGCTATCCTGTGAGCCACCATGTAGACGTTGGCGGCCGCGGCGACAGTGAAGGGTGCGTCGGTAACGGTCGGCGTAAAAGCGGCTATCGATCCCCCGGAGAGTTGCGAAATGGGGAGCGATGTGAACAGAAATTGGAGGTCCGCATTATTCAGCAGCCCGAGACTGACCAGATTGTCGTTAATCGGCAGAGAGGAGGCGACGAGGGCATGGGTGTTGACCTGGCTTGATCCCCCGAAAATGATGCCGTTCTGGTTGATGACGTAGACTTGCCCGGCGGCCTGGATGGACCCGAGGATCTGGGAGGGAACGCCCGAGGGATCGTTGATTTTATTGAAGACGACCCATTCGCCCACGTTGGACCCGCCCGCGCTCTGGTCAAAGAAGAGCGTCGTGTTTTTGCCGATGTTGAAAGTTTGCCAGTTGAGCAGGGCTTGCTGGCTGCTTTGCGTGATGGTGACGGTGGTTTTGCCGTTGGCGACGGTTTGTACCGGTAGGCTGGCCCCTACCCAGAGCGAGGCGTCTTCGCCGGTGCCGGGGTTGGAAAGATTGGCCGGTACGCCCGGGGCAACCTGAAGTCCGCCGGACGTCAAACCGTCGGGGACGTTCGGCAGGGTCTTGCCGGGGTGATTAGGGTCCGCACCGAGATTATTAGCGGCGGATGCCGCGCTTGCCGCCGCACGGGCGGCGGCCTGAAGGCTCTGTGCGTCTTTCAGCGCCGTTGCCGCCCGCTGGAGAACGTTATTTGTCCGCGTAGCCGTTTCGGTTGTTTGCGCCGAGACGGTGGTGGTTGTCGTGGTGCTTCCCGCCGCCGAAGATGTCGCACTGCCTCCACGCAAAATATCCCGGCCCGCGACAGGTCGGCCTGCAATCACCAGAGTGACTGCAACGCCAAAAGCCGCGGCAAAGGTCGCGTTGGGAGTGGGCCGACGTAAACGGTGACGAGGCTTGGCCATGCTACTTTTCGGTCTTGTTGAGAACCTTGGAGAGCCCGAGTTCGTTAACGGACAAAGGGTTTTGCTTCACCAGTTCGGCAAGATAGGCCTGGCGGGTGGCGCGCGCCCGTTCGGCACGCAGTTGCTGGGCAAGGCGTGCGCGCACTTCGTCGAACGAAGCGGTGCGGGCCTCCTTCACCTCAAGGCACTTCATAATGTGCCATCCGTCATCCAGGCGAATGGGGTCGCTCACACCATTTTTGGATAGCTCCGCCACTTTCGCGCGGATTTCCGGTTGGATTTGATTCTCTGCCACCCACCCGATTTCGCCATTGGATGCAGCGCTCGTCTTTTCGTCGCTTTGGGCACGCGCAATGGCCGCAAAGTCGGCATTGGGTTGACGCAGATTCTTGCGGATAGCCTCGATGCGTGTCTTGGCGCTTTCAATGGCAGCAGACTCCGCTGTTTTTGGAGCGGCGACAAAAATCTGCGCAAGCTTGAATTGGCGGGGCAGCAGCAAGGAGGCTTTGTTGGCCTCATAAGCGGCTTTCAAGTCCGCTTCGCCGGGGAACGCATCGTCCACCTTCGTTAGGGATTGCAGATAGCTTTCGACAATCACCGCATTGCGCGCCTGCTCAATCGCTGCCGCAGTCGCGGCTTCCTTTTCCCATTGCTTGGCAACGGCCTCTTTAAGCACAAGCCGCGAAACGAGAAGCTGGCGCACGCTTTGGTTGAGCAAGGCGGGATCACGTTCAATCGCCGCATGCTCGCGGGGTTCAAGTTTGTCAACCATCGCCCGAATTTCATCGCCCCGGATTTCGATATCCCCCACGCGAGCTATAACAGAGGCATCCTGCGCAAAGGCGCCGGTACTGGCGCAAAGTCCAACCGTCAGGAACAATAGATGAGAGAAGCGGAATGTTTTCATGGCTTAATTTTTTGATCGTTGAGTTTGTCTTGAAAGTCCTGGGTATAGCTTTCCAGTTTGACGCGCGTGGTGCCCACAAAGGGCTCCTTCGCGCTCAGCGCTTCGCCCAATCCGAATTTTTCGTAGCGCAACAGAATCTCGCGCCCGAGCTTGAACATCTCGGCGTTCTTTGTTTTTTGATCCTCGGTCTTGCGAACCAGCACGATTTTTTCTTCCTCCAGCTGCTTGCGGGCGGCCTCCGTGCTTTTCGCCAGTGCCGTGGCGGCCTGGTAGTCGGCCTGGGATTTTCCAAGGTCGGCTTTCAGCCTCTCCATGGCCGTGGACTGCGCGGCAAGCTGGGCCTCCATGCTTTCGATCTTCTTCGCGGCGGCATCCCGGTCCTGCTCACCATGCTGGGTGAGAAGCTTCACCTTTGCCTCCAAGTCCTGGGCCTTCTTTTCCAGCTCCGCCTTGGCTGCCTGGAGCGCGGCGCCGTCGTTTTGCGCCGTACGCAGCTGGAGCATGGTGTTGCGGAGCGCTTCGCGCATCCTCACTTCGGCGGCATTGGGCTGGTCGGCGGCCTGGAGATTCGCCCCGCCAAGGGCGATGGCCAATCCGGCGAAAAAGAGCAGGGATCGTTTCATGATTTAAAATTTCGCGTTGAGGTCGAGTTGAAAGATGTCTTCCTTGTAAGCGGGGCCGGCGATGCTGTCGGCGCTCATCCAGCGCAAGGCGACCCAGACATTCGAGGAAAGCCCAAGGCCTGCGCCCAGCGTGTAACCCTTCAGGTTCGTTCCGCCGCCGCCGAAGTCCGAGTCGCAGAAGCCGTCGATCACCGCGTCGCTTTCCACATAGCGATAGCCGACGTTCAAGTTCCAATCCCAGCGTTTCTGGAGAACGGGACTGCCGAAGTTGAGGCTCGCAATCCACCCCGTATCGCCCCCGGCAAAAGTGCCGAGGCCTCCGCTGGAGGTATCCGCGCCGCGATTGTTTACCGCCGTCTTGTTGATATCACCCGCGTTGAACGCAAGGTTCTTCACAAATTCGCCCCTCAACGCAATGTGAAAGGGATCAAAGCCGCTGTAGTCGACCTGGCCCGTCAGCGCCAGATCGCGGAACCCCGTGGCCAGCCCGTAATATTGATACTGGTTAGTCGTGCCGTAGTCATTCGCGGAATTGGACTCGATATCCCGCAACGCCATGTAGGTGTTGCCGTATTGCGCAAACGAGGGCCGCAGGGAGTCGGTGTCTCCAATGTCCGACGTGCTCAAGGGCGTGAACGGGCTGGAGAGCTTGCCCGCGACGTTTTGGAAAACATAGAGAGCGGCAGCCCCCTTGGCGTTCCAGTCCTGTGTGATCTTCACGTCGCTGCCCAGCTGGATGCCCTCCATCCATTTGTCCGTGCTACGATATTTGGAAGGCTGGTTGGAGGCGTAGTTGAAGTCGGTATTGTAAACCGGGAAGGCCCCCATGGTAAGGAACGGCGTCACCCGCTCGCAGCCCGTGTATTTCGTTTTTAAGTCCAAGCCGTCAAACCCGATGTCGTCAGCCCAAATCATCGAAGTGCTGAAGAAGGGATTATCAAAGCGCCCGACATGTGCGGCGAGATGCGTGTCGTCGCAAACAACGCTTTCATATTTGATAAATGCGCGGTCCAGCCAGACCGAGTATTTACTGAAGTCACCGCCCTGGCCGGAGGTGAACGAGTTCACGCCCCCAAGGGTTTGGTTGGAGGAAACCGGGGAATTGGTTTCGCCGGTTCCGATCCGCATCCCGAGGCTGAAGTTCTCTCCCAAATCCGCCTCCGCCCCCGCGCGAGCCCTCAGGCGGATGCGATTGCGGTTTGCATCGGTATTTTGTTCGGGCGGATAATTGGTGTTGGAGGCGCTGCTGGAAGAGGGAACGTTGTAGGGTGAGCCGGTATTAATCGCGTTAAAGTTGGGCCTGCCGCCGGTATTGTCGTTGCCGGAGGGGAAACGGTCGCCTTCGTAGCGAACGCGCACATCCCCAAAGAGGCGCAAATTGGTAACCCAGCTTGGGAAAGTGCGCGGTGCGGCCCACTTCTCCTCATAGGCCTGCTTCATCACATCCTGGCGCAAATCGTCGCGGATCTCGTCCTTCACCACTTGGGGGATATAGGTCACGCGGACGGTGTCATCAGAAGCCGGTGCGGCCTGCGCTGCTTGGGCTTGTGCTACTTGAGCTTGGGCTGCCGCCTGAGCCTGCGCTTGCGCCGCATCCGCCTCGGCTTGATGGATCAAATCCGTGGCGTCGTCTTTGGAGAGCGCGCCCCGCTGGACCAGCCGGTTGATGAGATTGATCGTTACATTCTGAGAAGGCGATGCCGGAGCCTGGGAGATAAGCGCGGGCTCGGCGACCGGTGGAGCCGCCACGGCGAGAGGCTCCGAAGAGGGCAGGGGAGCCTGCGCAGCTGGGTCCGCCGCAACCGAAGGAAGCGTGCTGACAACGCCGCAGGAACAGGCCACCGCTAGCACAAGCCGCCGGGAAAGAGGAATGGGGTGGGTTAGCATAAGATTTTTCAAAGCGAGTTCGGACGTTTGGCGGTGATTCTCATAACAATGGGCAGGGGCATCCCTGCGGGAGGCGCTTCTTTCAACTGGATGCCAACCAAGGAATCCTGGATCGCCTGGTCGGTTTTCGGATCATTGGTGGAGCCGACAATCTTGGCGCGCGAGACGCGCCCCGTGGGATCGGACCAGATGCGAACGGTGAGGGTTAGGGCGGAGTTGCGGATTTGCGAATTCCTGCGTAGCGCATCGGACACGCTGTTCTGCACCAGCCCGGCATACCATCCCCATTTGCTGTTGTGGCGTGCCGAGCCACCCCCGATAAGGCCGTTGCCCCTGCCGCCCCCGACGCCAAAGCCATCGGCGGCCCCGTCCCCCTTAATGCCCGTGGAGATCGGCGCGGAAGCGGGAGGCTCGTCCTTTGGCTTCTCCTCATGCTCGTCCACGGGCGACTGCTCGATCATCTTCTGTTCCTGTTTCATCACCTCCTGGGGAGGCGGCGTTGCAGCAGGCGGAGGCGGCGTGGGAGGGGGCGGAGGAAGCCGCACGGAAACGATATCCGCCGACTTGTGAGCCGAGCCTCCCTTGCTGGAAAGCTTATTCTGGAACACTATGACCACAGTCGCGACGACGACGACCGCCGCAATGCCCAAGGCAATGCGGTGACGCTCAATGAACATTGGGCGCTCGTCTTCTTCGTCATCTCTATTTTTGGGGTCCATGGTCACTACAGATGGTTACTTACCCGGGGGCTTGGTGGCCAATCCGACCTGGGTGATCCCGACGCGCCCAAGCACGTCCAATACATCCATGACGCCTTGGTATTGCGTCAGACTGTCGCCCTTGACGACCACGGGCAGATCCGGCGTGGCGGCCTTTGCCGCCTGGAGTTTCTGTTCCAGCTCCTGCAACGTCACCGGCACTGTTCCCAGGGTAAGCTTCCCCTGATTGCTGATCGTCACCGCCTGGGTCTTCGGTTTGCTCATCGACGGAGCCTGGCTGGCCTTGGGCAGGTTGACTTTGACGCCTTGCACCGAAGCCGTGCACATCAGAATGAAGATAACCAGCAGCACATACGCCAGATCGAGCATCGGCGTGATGTTAATGTCATCGTAAGGTTTATCGTCGTTGATTTGCATGACTAGTCTTCCTGGTAACGATGCAGGCTATTCCCGGTAGAACTCGGCCATCCGCGTCACGAACTCGTCAATGAAGACGTGCATGTCGCCCGTTGCTTCCTTGACCCGCGTGAGGATATAGTTATAGCCAAAGAGCGAGGGAATGGCCACGGCCAGCCCGGCAACGGTCGCCAGCAGTGCGGCGGCGATGCCCGGCGCAATGGCGCTGACATTGACCTCGCCTGCGGATGCGACGGCGGCGAAGGTAATCATCACGCCAACCACCGTCCCGAGCAGGCCGAGGAACGGCCCGCCCGAAATGCAGATGGTCAGCAGAACGATGCTGCTATTGATCCGCTGGGTTTCGCGCACCAGCCCGCCATCAAGGGAGGCCCGGATGGCCTGGATGGAGCGCCCAGCCAACCCCTTGCGCTCTCCGGTGGTGTTCTTGTCCAGCGCGACACGGTGGCGGATCTCCTCCACGCCGAGGTGGTAGATGCGATAGAGAGGGGCGCGGCGCATCGTGCGCTGGGTGGATTTGTCCCCCTTGCCTTCGATGGTCTTGACCGTCTGCGTCTCGCTGCCTTCATCGTCCAGTAACGTCAAGTCGCTCACGATATCCTTCCATTGCTGGAGGAAAAGGGCGTTGCCCTTGCCGACTTCGTTGAGGTACCCAATTTTCGTGACCATCACATACCAGCTAATGCAGGCCATGATCGCGAGGATGCCAATGACGACCCAGCCGTCCACGGAGAGATTCTTGATGATGACGCCGAAGTAGCCGCCGCTAAACCAGGTGGAGGTCTGTTCCTCTTCAGCGAATACGAGCCCCCCCGCCGTCTTATCGCCCCCCTGGCTGGACGCCGCAAACTTGATAGAGGCGGCCGGGCGCGCCACTTTGGAAATCTCCAGTTCGTCGATCTCGCCCTGGAACCCGGCTTCCGCCGCCGCCGCATCCGAGGAGCCTGCTTCGGGGTCTCCGCCGATCATGGCCGAGCTGTTCATGCCGGGCAGCGAGGCGTCCGCGCTCGCATAGGGGGCACCATCCAAGTAAAGGGCGACTTGCCCCTTCGTGGCCGTAACGGCAAGGTGATGCCAGCCATTGACGGGAATCACAGCCCCCGCAGCACTGCGGTGAGTCGCGCCGTCAGCCGACGTGACCTCCACAAAAAACGCCCCGTTATCCACGCCGATAATGAAAGCCTTTGCCCCTTCCCTGCGGACATAAATCACCGCATTGGACTGAAGAGCCGCAGCCTTGACCCATGCGGACCACGTCAGATCCCCCCCGTCGTTCCAAAAAAGCGAAGGCGCAGACGGAATGGTGATGGCAGCCTTGCCATCCAGCTTCAATCCTGAGCCAATCATGGAGCCATCCACGGACACGCCGACGTTTTGAGCCGTAGTCGCGGAAGCCGAGGAATCCACCGCAGGCGTTCCATGCTCGGTAAAGTGAAAGATCAGGGCTGTATCTTTGTCATACGTTCCCTTGGCATCGTCCGTCCTCACAGCTTTGGGGCCGCTGTTGCCATAGTAGAGCCAAAAAGAGACCTGCGCCCCCGGCTTCACATCAGGCACTTTCACCCAAATGAACGCCTCGCCCATCAGAGCGTCCCATTTCTCAATGTGATAGGTAAGGAGGGTCTTTTCGTCGGCTGCGACGAAACGCAGATCGCTGCCATCCTCCTTGGCCATGTCAAATTTGAAATTCCCCTCATGCAAACGGATCAACAGCGGTACCGTTCCCACGGGGTCCGTGATACCCAAACCTTTTTCGGTGGTATCGAGCGTGATCTTCTTGCGCAGAGTCCACTCGTCATTCCACCAGGCCCGGGCTGTGCCGCCAAGGAATGTCACCGCGAGGACACCGACGAGGAGATGCTTTAGAAATGTTGTTTTGGCGCGATTCATAAATTTCACTGGGGATTAAAAGTCAGCATGATTAAAAGTCAGCATAGAGACGGAAGGTGAAGAGAAGGTCATGCGCATTAATGTCCCCTTGGCCGATCAGGGGCACACCCATGTCAAAGGACCCATTAAAATGTTCCCGGAAGCGGATGCGGCTCCCCAAGCCCCAGCTTGCCAGCTTGTAGCTGGAATCCTGCTCTGCGAGCGTCTGGCGAAGGGTCAGAACGCCCCCGTCTGCGAAGGTGTAAAAGCGCCATTCGTCCACGTGCATCCACCCCAATGAACCCACTGATGGCGTACGCATCTCCAGCGACAACGCCAGCGCATTGTCGCCCAGCGCTGCGGATTCAAGATAGCCGCGCACGGTCGAAAGCCCGCCCATTGAAAACTGCTCACTATTGAGGAGCGGCTGGTCCGCGAATTGTCCCTGCACTTTGGCAAAGGCCTGGAATCCCCACGGTAAATCGTGGGTGTGCGAGAGGTCTCCCTTGAAATAAATATAGTCTCCGCGCGCCTCATAACGGCTCGAATCGAACTGGCTGACCCCGCTCCCCATTCCGCGAAAATGGGTATTCACCCCGGCATTGAGTTCCGTCACCGCGCCTGTTTTGGCCCAAGTCGCCGCGTACGCCGCACAGAGGGGATAATAGCTGATGGGCGTCACCGTCTCCACCCCTGCGATGACGACGTTGTTGTCGTAATGCTTGTAGTCGATGCCGACATTGACGGAGTGATAGAAATCCTTGCCGTTCGGCAGCGTCAAAGCGAGATGAGGGCCAAAAAATTCACCCTTCCCAGCCACTGCCGCGCCGCCCAGCGTCGAGACATTGCTGTCTTGCTTGGTCCCTTGAAGCATGAGGCTGAGCGAAGGTAACTGCGAAAACCGTGCAGTATAAAAGCCTGAGAAAACCTTGACCTCGCTCAAATCCTCGGGCGATACCTGAAAACTCATTCCTGCGGAATGGCCCAATTGCCAAAGGTTATCGTAACGGATAGCGCCGTTCACCCGCAACGGGTCCGTATTATCACTGTAACGGTTATTAAGCTCCAGGCTCCCATGCAGGGGGGAGGTGTCCTTTACTTCCAGGTCGATATCCACGGTGTTGGGCTCGATCCCGGGGCGCAGGGTGGGGGTCACTCGCAAGTCTGCCTGGCGGTTCAGCGCGAGGATATCCTGCGTCACCGCGTTGAAATCAATCACTTCCCCTTCATGGAGTGATGGAGCCTGCTTCTTGATTTCACTAGGCAGGAAATAGCGAGCGCCTTTCACACGCAGTCGCCCCACCGTCATTTCCTCCACCTGCAAAACGATCACGCCGTTGCGGCCATCCTGTGGTGGAACCTGCACCGTCACCGTTTGGAATCCATTCGCCCGATAGGCCTTCTCCAACGCGGCGCGCGCTTGCTCCACGTCCTGCGCGGTGCGCCCCGGCCCAAGATACGGATACACTGCTTTCTCGACCTCCGGACGCGGCAGGTGCTTCGCACCTTCCACACGGTATTCCTTAACGTAAAGCTGCGCAGATGTTTGCCCAAACGCCCGATGCGGCGCGAAGATTATAGAGCAGAGACTAAACAGCGCGCCCGCCAGCACAAAGTAGTACTGTATAGAATTGCGGGATTGCTGAAATAGAATCATGGGAATTGCAGGCGAATGAAGGCCCGGTCTTATCCCATTGGAAGCGTAGTCTCTCAAGCCATTGATTGTGACAATTGGGTGAACTGAGATTGTCCTGGCTCCTTATATTAAGATAGGGTGACAGTTATGTTACAATCGCGCGGATGCGAGGGATCGTGTGATTTCACGATACGCTTTTCGATCTACGCAGAAAATTTCCAGAAGTCTTGATGCAAGCTATCGACGCCTGCGGCAAGCGGTAGGCCGTTTGGCGGCTAGATGGCGGGCGCGAGGCATTGGTTGCCTGCGTTTTATCCTGGATTTCCAGATGCTCTAAAGAGCCGCTTCGCCGCGCTCGCCAGTTCTGATGCGGATTGCTTCCTCCACCTCGGAAACAAACACTTTACCATCTCCCATTTTCGAGGTTTTGGCGGCGTTGATAATGGCGCGTAGCGCGCGGTCTGCCATGGGGTCGCTCACGACGATTTCCACTTTGATTTTTGGCAAAAAATCGGCGCTATATTCACTAGCGCGGTAGATTTCCGCATGGCCCTTCTGGCGGCCAAATCCGCTGACTTCGCTCACGGTCATTCCGTCAATACCAAGATCGGTGAGGGCTTCTTTGATGTCTCCCAGCTTGAATGGCTTTGCAACCGCTTCGATCTTTTTCATGACTAAACCCCCGTTTTCCCTTGGCTAAAACAGCCGCCAACGGGAGAAGAATAGTATTCCCACAAGAAACAACACCGGCAATAAAATCGGCGCGGAGTAGCAGACGATGTAGCGAAAGAAACTGGGCGTTTCCACTTTAGCCCGGTCGGCAATCGCTTTGACCATGAAGTTCGGCCCATTTCCAATGTAGGTCATCGCCCCGAAGAATACCGCCCCCACGGAAATGGCAATCAAGTAGTGGCCGTGGGATACCAGGAACTCCGGCATCCCCGATTCAATGGGCAACCCGGCGGAGCCGAATGCCGCGGCGAGGAAGGCAAGATACGTGGGCGCGTTGTCGAGCACCCCGGAAAGCGCGCCGGCTTCCCAATAGAAATGCATTTCCGTCTGCAACCCCAGCGCGCTTGCGTGCGCTTGGAGCAAATCGAGCGCGGGCATCATCGTGGCAAAAATCCCGAAAAAGAGCCACGCGACCTCTTTGAGGGGGGCCAGCGAAAAGTCGTTGGCGTTATGCACTTCCTTGGCCGTGGTGAAATACGAGGCCACCGCGGCGGCGACCATGATCGCTTCGCGTAAAAATGGAGGGTCGTTAATGAATACGGAGCCCAGGATCACCGCCAGGAAAAATAGATTTGGGAGCCCGCCAAAGCGCCACTGTTCCTGGGCGGTCTCGATCTCGCGAACGAGCCGGGATGCTTTCCGAAAGTTCCACGTATCCATCACGAAAAAGATGCCCAGCAACACCCCGATGGCGACGACCCACGCCGCCCAGCAATGCTGCAAGACCCACCAGAACGGAACGCCCTTGAGATAACCGAGAAAGAGGGGCGGGTCGCCAATGGGGGTCAGGCAGCCCGCCACGTTGGAAACGATGAAGATAAAGAAAACGATGTGGAAACCGGTAATCCGGTATTTGTTCATCCGAATCCAGGGACGCACTAAAAGCATGGACGCCCCGGTCGTTCCGATCAAATTGGAGGCGGCTGCGGCGAAGAAGAGGTATACAACGTTGACCCACGGCTTTGCTTCCCCCTTGACCATGATGTGGATTCCACCGGCCACAACAAAAAGCGAGCCGACCAGCGCGAGGAAGCTGAGATATTCGTGCCCCGTATGAATGATGCGCGAGGCATTATGGATGCCGAACAGATAATAGGCGATGCAAAGAAAACCGAGGGAGAGGGACCACCGATGGTAATAGTTTTCCCAGTGGTTCTTTGCGAGAAACGGCATCACCGCGATGGCCAGAAGCATCAGGGCGAACGGCAGAATCATCCACGGCGAGGGTGCGGCGGAGAGGGGCAGGGAGGCCGGCATGGCTTCAGGTAGTCAAAAAGGCCGCCAACGATGCACCCAGAGCCAGAAGGGCCGCGCCGCCGAGAAAAAGAGAAGGGAGCCGCAATAAGGCTTCCGTGCGGCTCCGGTAACCAAGGCCGATGGCGCGCCCGGCGAATAAAGCAAAGACCATAAAGGGAATAAAGTAAGTCAATTGGGTCTGTTGGCCCGTTTGCACAAAGTGAGCGGAGAAAAGCAGGCAGGCGCTTCCAAAAAACGCAAGAAACATCACCGAACGGCTGGACGTCAACCGCCAGGCGGCCAGTCCTGCGAGGAGCGTTAGCAGGGAAATAATGGCATGGGCAATGGCAAGGGCGTGCATACAAGGATTAAGAACAGACTGTGAAGTTTTGTCGAGAGCTGTGGATTTATGTTAGGGCAGTCAAGCCGCAACAAATTGAGCACCGTGGTCTTGCGGGTTGCGGGGGATTTCTGCATCCTCAAAAAAAAGGCTTTCCAAGAGTTTTCCTCTGTTGCAACCTCCCACCTCCCGTTTCCCGATCCGGGTAACCGAACCACCAGTAACCGGACCGGGAATCCTTGTCTTTTCTGGTTCACAGAAAAGGGGCGGGAAATGGGAGCCGTGGGGAGTTTTCCGCTCCCCACGGCTCGGAAACGAACTATGAAACTGCGGGATCTCCGTGTTCTTTGGTGCGAATGCGGACGGCATCCTCAACATTGAGCACAAAGATTTTTCCGTCGCCGATTTTGCCGGTGTAGGCGGCTTCGGATATCAGCTTGATGGCGTTGTCCAATAGACCGTCTGCCACCACGATTTCGAGTTTGATCTTGGGCAGGAAATCGACCGTATATTCGCTGCCACGGTAGATTTCTGTGTGGCCTTTCTGGCGGCCGAATCCCTTGACCTCACTGACTGTCATGCCTTCAATTCCGGTTTCGGAAAGGGCATCCTTCACTTCTTCAATCTTGAAGGGCTTGATGATCGCTTCGATCTTTTTCATATCTTAATTTAATGGGCCCGGGTGGAGCGCCCCTTGTGAGGGACGGCCCAAGCGACAAGGTTGAAGTTTAGTGAACCGGGGGAGTGCGGCCGGTTTGTTGGAAGTTAGGATAGGCTTCCGCGCCCATCTCCGGTTGGTCGAGGCCGGCTACTTCGTCTTCAGGCTTGGAGCGAATCGGGAAGATGTAGTTGGAAACCTTGAACCAGATGAAGGCGAAGGCAAATACGAAGATCGCGCAGGTCAGCGTGCCTACGGACTGAGCGCCGAGTTGCGACCAGTCGCTGTAGGCACCGCCAAAGGCTTTGCCAAAGATGCCGGTCACGCCTTGGTCGGCCCAGCCAGCGGCGACGAGTTTGTTGTAAGCGTCGATCGTTGCCGGAGTGGCGTCGTTGACGATCCGTTGGATGGCTCCGTCTTTCACGAGCGTATGCACGCCACCCCATCCGGCGCCGTAGCTTCCGTTGGCGAAGAGGCCGACGCTGAGCACGCCCCAAGCGCCGTTCACGCCGTGAACGGAGATGGCTCCCACCGGGTCATCCAGGCGCAGAACGCGCTCGACGAACACAACCGCGAACACGACAAGGACGCCAGCGATCAAGCCGATGATCACGGCCCCGGCTGTGGTCACAAAGGCGCAAGGAGCGGTGATCGCCACCAAACCGGCGAGCAGGCCGTTGCACATCATTGAAGGATCGGGTTTGCCGAACCAGAACCAGACCAGGATCGTGGTGGCCAGCGAGGCGGCGGCGCCCGCGAGCATGGTGTTCACCGCGACAATCGCGATGCGGTGATCCGTGCCCGCCAGCGTGGAGCCGGGGTTAAACCCGAACCAGCCCAACGCGAGAATGAAGGTGCCGAGCATCACCATCGGGATGTCGTGGGCGGGCATCGCGTGCGCTCT
>Ga0073936_10003624_pt1 | contig 21921 bp, 15 predicted proteins | sample AliMusrvi5mmetaG_FD_87041 | JGI IMG/M metagenome (GOLD analysis project Ga0073936, IMG submission 87041) | Freshwater lake bacterial and archeal communities from Alinen Mustajarvi, Finland, to study Microbial Dark Matter (Phase II) - Alinen... | ecosystem: Environmental > Aquatic > Freshwater >... | reverse complement strand
CTTGAACGATTTCGGTTTCCAGCACGCCGCCAGATTGCCATGACGGCTTTCTGGAGTCCCGTACAAAATCTAGAAATCTTGCGCCTCTATTCCTTCGCCCGCGTTCTGACCTGAGTAGTTACAGTGGCGACCTGAAGATCAAAAGATTCCACTAGACCATGGGGCGTCCAGGTCAGAGTGACCGGCTCTGCTTGATTGACCTGGCTTTGGTTTGCGGGGCTCAGGATCGCTGGCACATAGGGCGTTTCGGTCAAGTCCGGGTAGGCAAAGATGAACTCGCCCATTTGTGGGATCGTAACTCGCAATGCCCCCTTGGCAGCATCATAAGTGGTGGGCAGCGCGGAGAACTGCCCCTGCCCCGGGGTCAGCCGCTGATAAACCACCATTTGCGCCGGAACATGGATCATGGGCGTATCAAAGACGTAACTGGTGTCGGGCAGCTTCAGGTCGAGTTCAGCTTCCAGGGCAACAATGTTGGAACCTGAGAGCACAATATGCTCCAGCAACACTTGAGGCGCTTGGCTCGCGAACTGCGGAAAGCGCACGGCATCCAGGTGGCGTTGGACAACTAGCCCGTTTTCGGCCGGACCAGTCAGATTGTTGACGGTCACCGACACGCCCGCGTCGGGCGAATAGTAAGTCTTCCCCGATGCAATATTTTGATACGTGGTGGAGTGAATCAAATCCGGGCTGTTCCACAATTGTTTGGTCACGCCATTGCCCAGCAAGAGCATACTGCTCCCCGGGGCAGTCCGGTGTTTCATCTCGAAAACGACGCTACCGGCCGAAGAGACCTCGGTGGCGATGGTGCCGCTGGTGGGTATGGCACAGCCCCAGCCGATGAGCGTGTTGCCGTTGGGGAATCGCTTGACCGAACCGGTGCAAAGGGCGGAGATATCCGGGGTATGTCGAAATTCCCATACCAGGGTTGCCACCTTATTAGACTCGTCCAACTGATACTCGACCGCGCGGGAGTAAGTCCGGTCGTTCGGGGTGATTCCGCCCCCCGAGATGTTGCCGTTATCGAAGTAGAGCAGGTCGCCGTTGGCCAGTCGATGGATGTCATGTTGTCCGACCGTGAAGTAGGGGGCGTTTTCCTCATGCTCACCGACGAAGGCGAATTGGTTCGCTTTACCGCCCAGGCGCCACATCACTTCTCCGTTTTGCCGGTTAATCTTCACGATCTCGGAAGTCGTGCGCAAAGAAACGAGCAGATTGCTGTCCGTGGGATCGATGCTAACCGCGTTCAGGTGTGCATAATCGATGGTCTGCTGGGTGAGATCGAAGAACGAATTAGTAATCGGGATATGATCAAAAGTATGCCATTCAAAAACGAGCCGCTTGCTGGCGTCGATTTCCTGAACGATGTTGCCCGTAACCGACGCAGCCGTTTTTCCACCCGGGACGAGTGCGCTCATGTCAATGGTGCGCACCTCACTGCCGAAAACTAACGAATGGCCATTGGGCAGGAGCTTCATATCATGGTTATCCACGGTGTAACCAAGGGTTGTGAAGCTATCGACGACGCTGATAGTCTCGTCTTTCAAGTTGAAGTCACCAGTGCCGACCACGGCATCAAAGCCTTGAGGCGTGACAAATCTATAAAGGGTGTTGGTCTTGTTGGCGTAGAGGGCATTGGTACCAGTGTTGTCGAGCACGACGTAGTAAAGCTTGGTGCCATCGGCGGTGCGGCCATCGATATTGCCGATCAGATCACCCGGAGCCGCGCCGCCGTTGTTGGTGACCACGATGAAGGGGTAATCCGAAGGTATGAAGCTGGCTTGCACAAGATGATAGCCGTTCATGGTGACCTGGGCCGTGTTGCCGGTGGCGCTGTCCGCACCTTGCCAAAAATAGATCCTGTAGCCGGTGTTCGTCAGGGCGGTCAGTGAAACCGATTGCCCAGCATCGTACCAGGACCCGAGCGGGTTGTTTGTGACCGTGCCCGCTCCCGACGGTGTGACGGTGGTATCCAACAGGTACTGCGTGGTGAAGCTAGCCGTGTTCGTCGTACGGGATGCCGGCATGGTGATTGAATGGTCTTGAGCGCCGCCATCGTTCCAGGCGGCGAAGCTGGAACGGCTATGGCCATTGTCCGAGAGCTGCGAGCTCGGGGCATCCAGGCTGTGCAAGGAGCCGGGTGCCCAAGTGAAGGACACCGGCGCCGTGTAGTTGGTGCCGTCCACGGTGACGGTAAGGCCGCCGGGCGCGGTGGCAACCGTCAACGTCAACGACTGCGCCCTGACCCCAATGACCGCGAGCGCGGCAAACAACGTGGCAACTGTAAAGGGCAAACCGACTCGATTCAATCTCATCGTAAACCGCACATTTTCGTTATATAGCCTTCGCTTTGCGTTCGTTTCTCTGGCGTCTGAGGAGACCTTTGCAGAGGCCATGCCACGAACCATGAGTACTGATTTACGGGGGTACGGAGCGAGAGGCGGGGTCAGTTACAAGGCATAGATAAACTGACTACCATGCCCGCGATAAGCGGCTGACCTGTTCTGAGCGGCGCACGGATGTGGCTTCGACAACCGGGCTTGATCGCCACGCCGAGTCGTGGATCGCGCGCTTGGTCGAATGGCCCGTTCTCCGCGACTCGATTGCGAGGACGGGAGACACGGGCTTATCAATAAAGCGATTGAGGTGCGTTGCACGGGTATTCAGACGGTTTGTTCACAGAGTTGGTTACACAATTCCAGCATTTCGATTGGCCGAACGCTCTAGAACTTGCCCTCAGAAGCGCAATCCTGCCCGCCACCGCAAGCTTGGGAACAAGTCCGTGTAAAGGCTGGGTTTCTGGGGGTGCCGCGGCAGGCGACTAAGCTCTCTGGCGCCCCAGACCCAAAGTCCTCCAGTGGTCCGTAGCGGCGAGCAACGGACCCGCAAGCCAGTTGCAAGCGCGTTGATTGGGAGGGGATAGGGTGTTGATACGGTATCTTAGCGTTAAGATACCGTATCAACACCCTATCCCCTGGCTATCAGTTGGCTTGCAGGTGGCTTGTTACAGGCGGCAGCGCCGTGCCGCCGCTCGGGATCTGCATCGAGGGCAGGAGCAAAGCAAACCCGCACACTCTTGCGACAAGCTTCACGAGCCCTCAGGGCGGGCTCGAGGACCCCCTATGTCCGTGCCGCCGCCGGGTTTGGCGCTAAACTCAATGGCAGGCCGACGGCCCGGGGTACTGGTGAGCATTTCGAGCCTCAGCTTATCGCCAAAATGTCGGTTCTAACCCCGTCCCGCTCTTAAGGCATTGTACTAAAGTCGAAATTGATCGCACGACGCGAAGAAACGATACGCCTGGTGGTCTTTCCACTTCGGACTTCGGGTTTCCGGTCCCGCCGGTCTGCGATACCGGTCCACAGACGAGCGCATCGTGTAATGCCTCAGCACGTGCCGTAACTGTGCCCGAGTTTAGCACAACAGCGACATCAGCAGCATTCAATGCAGCGGTTCGGTTCATCCTCTGGCGCCAGGTCTCCTGCGCGCGCCAAAGCCTGCTCCCAACTGTCCCAGCACTGTTAACGGTCAACACCCCAAGACTAGAGGTCAAGCTCCAGCCAAATGCCAGCCAGGATAGACTCTGATACGAAACTGTGGGGTTGAATCGTGGCAGGCTTTTATCATAGGCTTTCATTTAAAGCGTGTGCCGGTTAGTTCTCCTGCCACGTTCCGCGGCCGGCTGTTGTCGCGGGCATTAATGAATACCGACTCGAAACCGGCCACGGGCCGCTATTTGGCAATGATGACCCTCGGAGCGCTGGGGGTCGTGTATGGGGACATCGGCACCAGCCCGCTCTACGCGCTGCGCGAGTGTTTTGGTGGCCCGCATCCGCTGCCGCCTACTCGCGACAATGTCCTGGGGATCCTGTCGCTGATCTTCTGGTCGCTGCTGCTGATTGTCTCGCTGAAGTACTTGGCCATCGTGCTGCGCGCGACCAACCGGGGCGAGGGGGGCATCCTGGCATTGATGGCGCTGGCTTTCCCGAAACGGTCTTCTGGCGCCAGCCGGCGCCGTGCGTTGCTAATTGGCTTGGGTGTGTTTGGAGCCGCGTTGCTTTACGGCGACGGGATGATAACCCCGGCCATCTCGGTGCTGAGCGCAATCGAGGGCCTTAAGGTGGCGACGCCTGCCTTGGATCATTATTTGATTCCCATTACCGTGGTTACCCTCATCGGCTTGTTCGCCGCCCAGAGCCGCGGCACGGGAAAGGTGGGCGCAGTATTCGGGCCGGTCATGGTTCTGTGGGTTATCTCGCTGGCGGCGCTGGGCCTCCGGGGCATCCTGAAGGCGCCCGAGGTGCTCTGGTCGCTCAGCCCGCTGCTCGGTCTGGAATTCCTCGTCCGCAGCGGATGGACGGGCTTCGTTGTTTTGGGCGCCGTCTTTCTTGCCGTCACTGGCGCTGAGGCTCTCTATGCGGATGTGGGGCACTTCGGGGTCCGGCCGATTCGCATCGCCTGGTTTGGGTTGGTGCTGCCGGGGTTGTTTCTTAACTATCTCGGCCAGGGCGCCTTGATATTGCATGACCCGAAGAATATTGAGAATCCGTTCTTCCTGCTGGCACCTCACTGGGCCCTCTATCTGCTGGTGGGATTGGCGACCGCGGCCACGGTCATCGCCTCACAAGCGCTGATTTCAGGCGCATTTTCGTTGACCATTCAGGCGATCCAACTCGGCTATCTCCCGCGCATGGCTGTCAGGCATACTTCCTCGACGGAGCGCGGCCAGGTATACCTTCCCCACGTTAACTGGACGCTGATGCTGGCGTGCATCGGGCTGGTGTTGGGATTCCGCTCTTCCAGCAATATGGCCTCGGCCTACGGCATCGCCGTGACGCTGACCATGCTTTCGACGACCGTGCTGTTCTTCTTTGCGGCCCGCCGAGTGTGGGGCTGGAGCGCGTGGCGTGCCGCGGCGGCCTGCGGCGTGTTTCTGGTGGTGGAGGCCGCTTTCTTTGCGGCGAATCTGCTGAAGGTCCTCAAGGGCGGCTGGTTCCCTCTTGCTATGGGACTGGCGATCTTTCTCCTTATGGCGACCTGGAAGAAAGGGCGCGAGCTGGTCTGGAACAAGCTCAAACCGGCGTCCATGCCGTTAGAGATGTTCCTGGACGAGATGGAGCGGAACAGGGACCTGCCGCGCGTGCGGGGGACGGCCTTGTTCATGACCGCCAATCCCGAAGGGACCCCGATTGCACTACTCCATAATCTCAAGCACAACAAAGTGCTGCATGAGCGAAACCTCATTCTCACCATTCTCACGGATGAAGTTCCTCAAGTGGATGCTGCTAAACGATTGGAAGTCGAGAAGCTTGCCGCAGGCTTCCAACGCATCATTGCGCACTACGGCTTCATGGAGGAGCCTAATGTGCCCGAATTGTTGGCCAACGCGCCCTTGATCGGCGACCCGTTAAACCTCCACCGCACCACCTTTTTCCTCAGCCGTGAAACTATCGTGCCCACCAGTTCCGGATCAATGGCCCGCTGGCGGCAATGGCTCTTCTCCCTCATGGCCCGCAACGCACAATCGGCTGGTTCCTTTTATCGGATCCCAGCTAACCGGGTCGTTGAACTAGGAATGCAGGTGGAAATCTAATCCGGCTCGCGGAAACCACCCCGGCTGGACAGTGTCTCTACGAGCGCTGGGCCAGTTACGATATTCAAGCTTGGTGTCCGTTGCGCTGGCCAAGGCGCCGAAACAGGAGCGCTCCGTAGCCGGCCACCACGCCGCCGGAAACCCACCATTGGGTACCATTGACGAACAGCAAGGGGCAAAGGAACTGAACCAGCACAAGTGCGAGCAGAAGATAAGCCACGCGCCCCATCGAGCCGGGCATAACTGCCCAGCCGCTATTCAAGCCCCCGCGTTGCTGGCGTTTCTCGTTGCGCTGAAGCGCCAGGTTCTGGACCCATCCGAAACCCAAACCGATCACGCCACCAGCGAGGAGCCCAGCGAGGGGGCGAATGACATCCATGAGTTGCATCAAAATCATACTTGTTTCCTGAGTTAGTTTGCTACGCTATCGATAAGGGACTGCGCGAGAAAGTGATTTCTCGCGCAGCCCGGGTTCCTACCTCTTGTTTGGCAGGTGCATGAATCCAGCGTGTTAGCCTTCAGACTCAGGCACCTTGACCGTAGTGCTCCCCTCTCAGCATTGGCGTCTCGGATTGTTTGTCCATGACCACGCCCGCATAGCCAGGTACGCCCATCTCGGGAACGTCCAGACCCTCGATCTCGTCCTCTTTACTCACGCGGTTCCCCACAAGTTTCTCAGCGATGCCGTAAACAATGAGTGAGATAACCGACAGCGTGACAAAGCAAGTGATCACGCCGATGAGTTCTGCCCAAAACTGACTAAGTCCGCCGCCGTAGAAGAGCCCTTTTACGGTGCCAGGGACCGCGTTCCAACCATCGCCGTAAGTGCCGTCGGCAAAAAGCCCTAGCGAGAGGCAACCCCAAGCGCCGTTAACACCGTGCACGGAAATGGCGCCGACCGGGTCGTCAATTCCACGCTTGTCGAAGAAGAACACCGACTCAACCACCAGGATGCCAGAGATCAGACCGATCAAGCACGCGCCGCCACCGCTGACGAAAGCGCAGGGAGCGGTGATCGCCACCAGGCCCGCCAACATGCCGTTGCACATCATTGACGGATCCGGTTTCTTGGTCCGGAACCACCACATCCAAAGCGTCGATGCCAACGCGCCGGTAGCCGACGCGAGCATGGTGTTCACCGCCACGACGGCGATGCGGAGGTCGGTGCCCGCCAGGCTCGATCCGGGGTTGAACCCAAACCAGCCGAAGGCCAGGATGAACGTGCCGCACATCACCATCGGGATACTATGCGGCGTGATAGGATGGACGAGTTTGCCATCTTTATCATACTTGCCGTAACGCGGTCCGATCAACCAGGCGAAGATCAACGCGATTACCCCGCCTTGCAGGTGCACTACCGAGGAACCGGCGAAGTCCACGTGCCCGTGGCCGATACCGAAGTTGGCGCCCAAATTAGCCAGCCAGCCGCCGCCCCATACCCAGTTGCCGAAAATCGGATAGACGAGCGTGCCAATGAAGCAGCCGTAAATCATGAACGCGGAGAACTTCCACCGCTCCGCCGCCCCGCCCGTTGGGATCGTAGCCGTCGTATCCATAAACACCATTTGGAACAGGAAGAGCGCGAAGGCCGCCGTGTCATAACCCGCCCCCTGAAGCATGAACCCTTTCCAGCCCAGTAGCCCGAAGAACTTGCCGCCGATGTGAATGCCAAGTTCGTGGTTCAACCCAGTGTAGCCACCCAGAGTAGCGATGCCTCCGTTATTGGGATTCATCGGGTCGGCCATGCCGCCGAACATGAACGCGAACCCGCACAGGTAGAATCCGAGCATCCCCATTGGATAAATCATGAAGTTCATGGACATGGTGTGGCCGGCGTTTTTGGCCCGACATAAACCGGTTTCCACAAAGGCGAAACCCGCTTGCATGAACATGACCAGGAAACCGGTGATCAACGTCCACATGAAGTTGATCGCCACCCGGTTGTGGCCGACCGAGTCGGAGAGTTTCACCGCCAGCGGCTCCAGCTTGGCCTGCGCCGTGTAATCGTCAAAAGCCTTCTTGTCTTCGCCGTACTTTTTGACCTTGGCAGGGTCCTTCTTGTCGTCGGCGCTCAACTCCGCCGGCGCGCTGACGACAAACGTTCCGCTGGGGGACTGGGCGTCAACTGAAAGGCCAGTGGCCGTGCCCGCAGGGTCTGGTTTCGGACCCGTATCTGCCGGTGCCGCTGCTGTTGGAGCATTGGTGAGGGCTGGAGCGTTGGTGTCGTCCGCACCCAAGGTGGACCAGCAACATGCGCTCAGCACTGCTAGGAGGTAAAGAACTCGTTTGATCATAGATTGCGGTAGTGTGTTTGTTGGTAGTGTTTTATTAGCGGATCTTTCAGACAGCCTTGTCTCCTCTCTCCTCTGTGCGGATGCGGATGGCCTGTTCAATTGGGGATACGAAGACCTTTCCGTCCCCGATCTTTCCGGTCTTGGCGGCTTTCACAATAGCGGCGACCGCCTGGTCGAGTTGCTGGTCCTCCAGCACAACTTCGAGCTTTATCTTCGGCAGGAAATCGACCGTGTACTCGCTGCCGCGGTATATTTCCGTATGGCCCTTTTGGCGGCCAAAACCTTTGACTTCGGTCACGGTCATTCCGGTGACGCCAATTTCGCCGAGGGCTTCTTTGACCTCATCGAGCTTAAAAGGCTTAACTATCGCTTCGATCTTTTTCATAGTATTGGATTCGGCTTCAGTTTCTTAAATCCGACCTCAAACCTGGCCTCCGGTTTCACGGCCCGGGAGAAACCCGATACGGCCTTACGCTGCCGCCCTCAGCACTCGCGATGCCAACCTCGCGGCCAGGCCTTTAGTGGAGCAGCCATTAGCTTGCAATTGAAGGGCTTTCTATGAGTCGGGCCGCAGCTACAAATTGGAGAGAAGCCGTGGGGATGAGGTGGCGAATCAAGCAAGGTGAGCAAAAACAACCAGCTTTCGGGAGAAAGAACTCCGCCGATACTTGGACCTTTCTCGCTGGCCTTAAACCTGCATACGCGCAAGATCTGTGCAGCCAGGCCGACTTGGCGCCATGGACTCCAAGCGGGCCTGGCTCAGGACGGGGAAGGCGCAGACCTCACGCAAACCGCCCTTTATAATATGCCTGAAATACAACCGAATTTGGCGCTGGTCGCGCCGTTCATGGCGCTACTCGGGGCCATTGCCTTGGCCCCGCTTTGCTTCGCCGGCTGGTGGGGACGACATTTTGGGAAGGTGACACTGCTCCTGGCTGCAATCACGCTGGGATATTACCTGCTCGGCCTGCACGCTCAGGAGCGCGTGCTGCGCACTGCGGAAGATTACCTTAGCTTCATTTGCCTTGTGGGATCTCTCTTCGTCGTTTCGGGAGGCATCCACATCAAAGTGAAAGGAGAGGCCACACCGCTGGCTAACGTCGTCTTTCTTCTGGTCGGGGCCCTGCTCGCCAATGTCTTGGGCACCACCGGGGCTTCGATGCTGCTTATTCGGCCCTGGCTACGGATGAACAAATACCGGCTTACGGGGCATCACGTGGTGTTTTTCATCTTCATCGTGTCTAACGTCGGCGGCAGCCTGACTCCGGTGGGCGATCCGCCACTGTTCCTGGGCTACCTCAAAGGCGTCCCTTTCTGGTGGGTGGCGGCCCGATGCTGGCCGATCTGGCTCGTGGGCGTCGGCACCCTTTTGGCGATGTTTTTTGTGTTGGACACAATAAACTTCCGTCGCGCACCGCGTAGCGTCCGCAATGCGGAGACGGCGCACGAGGAGTGGCGCTTTCAGGGGTTAGCGAACTTGCCATTCCTGGCCGTCGTGCTGGCTGCCGTGTTCCTTAACCATCCACCATTTCTGCGCGAAGCCCTCATGGTCGCCGCCGCCGCAGGATCTTACTTCACCACCGCGAATTCCGTGCATGATGCGAACGATTTCAATTTTGGCCCCATCAAAGAGGTCGCCATCCTGTTCGCCGGCATCTTTGCTACCATGATGCCCGCGCTCGACTGGCTTCAGGGCAACGCCGCCCAGCTCGGCTTTCCGACCCCGGCATTCTTTTTCTGGGGCAGTGGGGCGCTCTCCAGCGTGTTGGACAATGCTCCCACCTACCTCAGTTTCCTGAGTACAGCCACCGGCGCCTTTGCTCCTCCCGACACGGCTGCGGCTCTTCTAGCTCATGTGAACGTGCATGGTGCCCACGAGTCCCTGGCTACGACTGTGCCTCACGCAGAAGAGATTCACGCAGCCGTCACAGCTCTCCAACGGTACTTCCCGGTCGAAACCGCCAGAGACACCCTCACGCAGGAACACGCTCAAATGGCGCTGCTTCTCGGCCAACCGCTCGCTCTAAAGTGCCTTCAGGCCATCAGCATCGGCTCGGTCTTTTTCGGTGCCAACACCTACATCGGGAACGGTCCTAACTTCATGGTCAAAGCCGTCGCGGATCAACAGAACGCTCATACGCCCACCTTCCTGGGCTACGTCTTCAAGTTCACACTTCCAGTTATGCTCCCGATGCTGCTGGTTACCTGGTGGCTCTTCTTTCGGTCCTGACATTAGCCCAACCCGACAGAATTGGAATGGGTTCCGTGTGGCGAGTTTTGACCACCCAGCACAGGAATCGGCGGGACTTCCGGTCAGCTTGACCCCTATTCAAAGCTCGAAGTGGTTGATTTGCAGTGGTTGAGGCATCCGCGCGCCAGTTGGCACGCGGGGTGCGTTAACCCGACAAAATGTTCCCGGCGTGGCTGCGGAGTGGATGCTCCGCGTCTGCTGGGGAGGAACCAGGAAAACGAAGGATGATGGAATATGAAGTATAATGCATGGACCTTAGCCTTAATCAGCGCGGGAGTCGTCAGTCTCCCCGCCGTGGTACACGCGGAGGAAAGCACGAACTCCGTCATAACCGCCCTGACGAGCACGACGATCAGTGGCTACGTGGACACCTCAGCGCATTGGAACCCCGGCACTGGCAACGTCAACCTCCCTGTCTATACGCCCAACGGTGTGTCTGGCAGTTCGAAGGCGGACGGGTTCAACCTGGACGTGATCGCCCTGACTCTCAACAAGCCGCCTGGGGAAGGGGATTGGGGGGCTGGCTACAATGCCACCCTGCTTTTCGGGCCTGATGCCGTCGGCTATAATAATTCCCCCGGTGCTTCCAAGAGCGACTTCAGCCTCAAGGATGCCTACGTGGAGCTTCGCGCCCCGGTAGGTAATGGGTTGGATTTCAAGCTGGGCACGTTCACCGAAATCCTGGGTTACGAAGTGTACGAGACGGGAAACAATCCTAACTACACCCGGTCTTACGGCTATGAGATTGAGCCAACGGCCTTGACGGGTATGCTGGTAACTTATCAGTTCTCGCCCGTCATTACAGCGCAGGCGGGCATTGCCGACACGTGGAGCCCGGGGATTAACTCGCGCAGCAATCCGCCCAAAGCCGAGTCCTTCAAGACCTACCTGGGAGGGGTGACTTTAACGGCCCCGAGTAGTTTCGGTTTTCTGGCGGGCTCGACTCTGTCGGGCGGGATTATCAATGGCTATGACGCGGTGACGACGCAGGCCATCAAGACGAGCTTTTACGCGGGGGGATTATTCAAGACGCCGCTTAAGAGTCTGTCGGTGGGGCTGGCCTACGACTACTGCGCTTTGGGCAACAACACCACGACGGATTCGGCAACCGGTGACCTGGTGCCGCACAGCTCGGGATACCAAAACGCGGGTGCCGGTTATTTGCTGTGGCAGGCGACCGACAAACTAAGCTTCAACACCCGGGCGGAGTATTTTTCGCAGAGCGACTATCTGGCGGGCCCCGGCATGCCCCCGAGGGTATTTGCGCTGACCGAGACCGTACAGTATGAGCTATGGAAGAATGTGATCAGCCGGCTGGAAATCCGCTGGGACCATTCTTTGAACGGTTCAGATGCCTACGGCGGCACCTCGGCCAATTCGGCGCCGAGTCTCGAAAATGCCTGGCTGGTGGCTGCCAATGTGATCTACAAGTTTTGATGGAGAATGCGAAGGAATGGAAGAAAGTAGTGGTCAAGGAATAGCTATCGAGAGAATCGTCTGATTCCGTCGCGAATTCTGGTTCCCCGTCACAGCCCGGTGGCGCACCAAATCCACCGGGCTGCCGAGCGCCATGGACAGCTTTTGCTGCAAGGCGGTCCAAAAATGACGGCTTCCCATATTTGGGCAAGGGAACTATAAGAAGCGAGATGGCATTCCAGGACTTTCCGGAACAAGCACAGGGCGTCGAGTTGCTGCAGCGTTCGCTGGAACGCGGGCGGCTGGCGCATGGCTACCTCTTTACCGGGCACCAGCTCGGCACATTGGAAGGGTTGGCCCGCACTCTGGCCAAGACGCTCAACTGTCTCCAGCCGCTTAAGAAGGGCGGTGTGGCCGTTGATTGCTGCGACCGCTGCCTCAGTTGCCGGAAGGTAGAGCACGATAACCACGCCGACGTGTTCTGGGTCCGGCCGGAATCCAAGTCGCGCCAAATCAAGATCGGCCAGATTGTACGCCGCGAGGACAGCCCGCCGCGGGTGTTGCTGGACTCGGTCAACCTCAAACCCACCGAAAGCGAATACAAGTTCGGCATTATCGTCGCCGCCGACCGCATGAATGATCAGGCTGCCAATGCCTTTCTCAAGACCCTCGAGGAGCCGCCGCCGCGCTCCGTTCTGATTCTGCTGACGACCGAGCCGCAGCGGATGCTGGAGACAATTCTCTCGCGCTGTTTGCGGTTGAATTTCGCTGGTGAGGGACCCCACCAGTTGGCGCCAGCGCAAATGGAGTGGCTGGCAGCTTTCAGCGAGATGGCGGCAGCCGACCAGAAGAGTCTGATGGGACGTTATCGCCTGATGGATGTGCTCTTGCGGAAATTGACTGAAGTAAGGACGAGCATCGACGAGACCCTTTCGGCGCGTTCGCCCTTGGAGAAATACGAAGACGCGGAAGAAGCGCTGCGCGACAAATGGACCGAGGAGCTGAAAGCCGCCGTAGAGGCGGAATATCGCAGGCAGCGAGCGGATTTCCTGCTGGCGCTGCAATGGTGGCTGCGCGACGTCTGGTTGCAGACGCTAGGTCCAGGAGAAGTCCGAAGTCCGAAGTCCGAAGTCCGAAGTGGGGAGTCTAAAGCCCAGAGCCGGAGGTTCGAGTCTGAGTCGGGGACTCCAGACCACCAACCATCGACTATTCACTCGCTGGAGGCGCTGTTGGCTTTTCCGAAGTTAGCGGGGACGAAGCGCGTGGCGGAGAGGATCACACCGCAGGCGGCGATGGAGAATCTACGGGTCATGGAGCAGCTCCAGCGCTGGCTGCACACAAACGCCCAGGAAGGGTTGGCCCTGGAGGTCGGCCTGCTGAAATTGCATTTGTAACCCAACTCGAGTTGGAGCCCCCAACGTCACTAGTGAATTCCGAACCTCATCCCGTGGGACGTCCAGGCAATGACTTGTTACCGCGCATCTTCGCAGGCCTGTTTGGAGCTTTCCTTGGGTTGTCCCTCTTGAAGTTCGGGAATCCGTTCGTCACCGAGAAATGGGTCGAGGCGCCCGAGGGCGGTTGGCAATTCCTGCTGGGGTACCCGTGGCCTATTGCCTGGGCGTATTGGCTGCTGGCTGGGGTCGGGGTGGTTGGAATGGCCGTGGCGCGGCGGAGGATGGCTGCCCCCTGGTGGTTAGTCGCGCTCCCGGCGTTCTGGCTAGTTTGGCAATTTGTGGCCGCCACGCAAACGATCGATCCCGGGCTGACCCGGCTCACCCTGAAGCATTTTGCCGCGTGCGTCCTTTGTTTCTATCTGGGCTATTTCTCGCTGAGCCGGGTAGAGCGAATCGGGCCGTTCTGGCTGGCTCTGGGGTGCGGGTTTCTGCTGGTCCTCGCCGTTGGCTGGGAACAACAGTGCGGCGGCCTGAAGGAAACGCGCGATTACTTTTTCCGCGAAATCTATCCCCAAATGACGGTAGTACCGCCCGAGTATCTGAAGCGGATGTCAAGCAGCCGTATTTTCTCGACGCTCCTTTATCCAAACGTCCTGGCGGGTGCGCTGTTGCTGCTGTTGCCCGCCATCCTGGCGGCACTGTGGCAATTGCGCGAGTTGTTGACGCCGGCCGCCAGGTGGTTCCTGATTAGTCTGGTTGGGATCGCAGGTCTGGCGTGCCTTTATTGGTCGGGATCGAAAGGCGGTTGGCTGTTGATGCTGTTGCTCGGCCTGCTCGCGTTGTTGCGGGTGCCCTTCAGCTCAAGGCTGAAGGTTGTGCTGGTGGTGGGGATTTTGGTCGCGGGGCTGGCAGGCTTTTTTCTGAGGCACGCGATGTTCTTCAAGAAAGGGGCGACCAGCGTTAGCGCACGGTTCGATTACTGGCGGGCTGCGGTGCAGACGGCCAAGGCCAAGCCGATGCTCGGCAGCGGTCCCGGGACTTTTGCCATTGCCTACGAGAAGATCAAACGGCCGGAATCCGAGATGGCGCGCCTGACGCACAATGACTATCTGCAGCAGGCGTCCGACTCGGGGTTGGCGGGGTTGCTGGCGTACGCTCTTTTCATCGCGGGCGCCTTGGGCAGGAGCTTCCCACGGCCAGGGAAGGCTGCGACGGCTCAGCCAGACGATTGGCTGACATTCGCGGTTTGGCTTGGGGTGCTGGGGTGGAGCTTGCAGAGCTTCATCGAGTTTGGGCTTTATATTCCGGCCCTGGCCTGGTCGGCCTTCGCATTGCTTGGGTGGCTGTTGGGCCGGCGGGACCAAACCCCTTCGAGCATCCCGCCACCTGTCCCAAGGCGCTAATTGCCGATCGAAGTGTCGCTGCGGCGTGGTGAGCGGAATTGCATTCGACAACACCCCGAAGGTTCTTTAGTCTCAGCTCACGGAATGAAGATTCTGTTCCTAAATGGCCCGAACTTGAACCTGCTTGGCCAGCGTGAGCCGGAAGTTTATGGGCGCACGACTCTGGCCGACATCGAGGCCAATGTGCGCAGCCGGGCGAAGGAACTGAAGGTGGCCGTGGAGTTTCGCCAGTCCAACATGGAAGGCGAATTGGTCACCTGGATCCAGCAGGCCAAGGGCAAGTTCGATGTTGTCGTGCTGAATGCCGCTGCCTACACGCATACGAGTGTGGCTCTGCGCGACGCGATTGCGGCGGTAGGCGTGCCTACCATCGAAATCCACCTGTCGAATATCCATGCGCGCGAGGAATTCCGGCACAAGTCATTGATCGCCCCAGCGTGCCGTGGCCAAATAACTGGATTTGGGGCGAATTCATATGTCCTGGCGGTCGAAGCGGCGACCGGTCTTAACCCGTGAGTCAATCCGGATACCGAGCGGCTATCGTTGATTACATCCGCGCCCAGGCGAAGCCGCCGGACAAGTTCAGTCACCAGCTCCGGCTTTACCAGCTCGCGAAGCGGCTCGCCGACGGTCAGTCCTATGATGACGATGTGCTCCATGCCGCGGCGTGGCTGCATGACCTCGGGGTTTTCATCGGCCATCGTCCGGAAGACCCAACCGCACTGACGGCTTGGGACAACGTGGCTTATGCCTGCCGCCAGGCGCCGCAGATTCTGAGCCAATTGGGCTTTCCTGAAGCTAAGGTCCCCGCGGTCGTGGACGCCATCCGGGCGCATCTCCCTTCAGCCAGACCAACATCGTTTGAGGGTACGTTATTGCGCGACGCCGACATCCTCGAACAACTCGGGGCTATCGCTGTCCTCCGAACCGTCAGCAAGGTGGGGCGTGACACACGGTTTGTCCGGTACTCGGATGCGGTGCGTGTCCTGCGCCAGAATGTTGAGCAACTGCCTCCTCAACTGCACCTTGCCTCGGGGCGCCGCCTGGCCGGACCAAGAGTCGTAATCCTGAAGGCCTTCCTCGCGGCAGCCGAAACAGAGTCAGACGAGAACGACTTGTAGCCAAGTGCCATTGCCCGACCAGATGTTAACCTGGAAGCCTCAAAGCACGGAGGCCGGCACTCCGGCTTGTCGGCGATCCGCGCGCTGGAGTTGTTCGGGTTGATTATCCAGGCCTTACCATGAAGCCGATGGCTTTCGATTTGTTGGAGAGAGTTCGCCACCAACAGCCGGTGGTGCATCACCTGACGAACTGGGTGACGATTTACGACTGCGCGCAGGTGGTCAAGAGCCTCGGCGCCTCGCCGGTCATGGCCCACGCCCTCGAGGAAGCGGCGGATATGAGCCGAATTGCTTCCGCCCTGGTGCTGAATATTGGGACCCTGACGTTTGAGTTTGTCGAAGCTATGAAGCTCGCCGCCCGAAGCGCCAACCAGAAGGGCATCCCCGTGGTTCTGGATGTCTGTGGGGCAGGCGCAACTGCTTTGCGCGACCGGAAATGCCTGGAGCTGATCAATGAAGTTCGAATTGATGTGATCAAGGGAAATGCCTCTGAAGTGGCGAGGGTCAGTGGTGAAAACGTCAAGACACGGGGAGTTGACGCGACAGAGGTTGGCGGAGACCTGGCCCTCCTGGCGCAAGAACTGGCTGATCAGCGCAAGGCCACCGTGGTGATTACGGGCAAGGTGGATATTGCCACCGACGGCAAGCAGACCTACCTCGTACATAATGGCCATGCCATGATGACCCACGTCGTTGGGACCGGATGCATGGCCGCCTCCGTGATTGGCGCTTTTGCCGCCGTTGAACGCGATCTGGCCCTGGCCGCCGCGTGCGCCCTGGCTTGTTATGGGATTGCCGCGGAGCTTGCCGCTGAGAATTCACCCGGCCCGATGTCCTTCAAAGAGCGGCTGCTCGACCGCCTCTACAGCCTGGACCGGGACGCTGTGGCCAAGTTGCAGAGGATTGAGGGATGAGGGGATTCCCTTTTATTGGCATCAATGTATGGTTGGAATCCACTTTGACTCCGGGGCAAGTCTGGACGATGTTCCGCCCCAACAATTAAAGATTCTATGTTCAAGAACCTAACTATCGTGTGTGCCTCAGCGGCATTATCTCTATCCGTTCTCAGCGGGCAAGCGGCTGAGAAGAAGCCGGTGGACCTCTTGAAGATCCCGCCGGCCTCAAACAAAACCGGTGTCACCTTCGCCACGGACATCAAGCCCATCTTCGAAAAGTCGTGCAACAGGTGTCACGACGGGGAGAAACCGAAGGCCAAACTGCGTCTGGACAGTCTCGAAGGTGTGCTCAAAGGAGGCGAGGACGGCAAGATGGTCGCGCCGGGCAATAGCGCCGGGAGCGTCCTGGTCCACAACGTAGCCCATGCGGGCGATCCGGATGGCTACATGCCGCCGCCGAAGAACAAAGCCAATATCCCGCCTTTGACCAAAGAGCAGATCGGGCTCATCCGCGCTTGGATTGATCAAGGGGCGAAGTAGGCGGGGCGTGATGCGTGATGCGTGATGCGTGACGCAGTCCGGAGGCTCGCGGAGTGGCGTGCAGTATCTGGGGCACGGGACTTTACGCGCTATTCCCGATCGGCTTGCGCTTGAGCTGTCGCAAATCCTGCTGCTGGTGCAACAGGTCCAGTCGTTCCGCCTCGCTGCATTCCGGCTGGTTTGCGCGTTGCATCAGGGCGGCCAATTGGCGGTCAATGAACTGATTCCGCAAACGCAGAGTCACGTCTGGTAGTTGCTGTGACGGATTGGGGACCGGGCGCGGCTCAGCGGTGGCTTCTGTAATCAGGCTTCGCATTTCAGGCGTCTCACATTCGTCGAGGAAAGCCGCCAGGCTCGTCCACGTCTGATTTGCATGAGCCGCGAGCCGCTGGGCAACGATCTGCCTCGCCGAAGGATGCTGCATCCAGCCCGGGTCCAGATGCGCGGCGGCCCAGGCCACCAGGTCATCGTGCAACAGGAGCAGTTTCAGCAGCCAGTATTCGTGATTGGATGGCCTTTGCGGGGCGGCGCTTTCTTCGACCGGTGGCTCCGCGGCTTCGGGTGTCGGCGCCTTGGCCCGCGACAGTCTTCGGAATTCGGCGCGCACAGCGTCCGGTGTGACACCCAGGCGCAGCGCTGTCTTTTGCGCGTACTTGTCGATCAGGACGCCATTGCCAGTTTTGTGCACGGCCTCGGCCATGCCGCGCAGCACCGCGATTCGTCCCTTGTCCGTCGTCACCTCGTTGGTGGCGCAAAGGCGATTGAGGTAATAATCGAAAAAGCCCTCCGCCCGCTCGATGAGCTGCTTGAAGGCACCGCCGCCCGAAGCCTTGATGAAACTGTCTGGGTCATGCGGCGCGGGAACCATGGCCACTCGTACCGCTAAACCGGACGCTAGCAGACTATCGAGCGAACGGACGGTTGCGTTTTGTCCCGCCTCGTCCGAGTCGAAGCAGAGCACGACTTCCTCCACGTAACGCCGAAGGATACGCGCGTGGTCGGCCGTAAAAGCGGTGCCCTGAGGAGCGACCACGTTCTGCACGCCAGCCATGAAGCAGGCGATCAGGTCGAGCTGCCCCTCACACACAATCGCATAACCTGCCTCCAGCACTGCGCGTTTGGATTTGTCCAGCCCGAAAAAGACTTTGCTCTTGGTAAAGACCGGCGTTTCGGGTGAGTTGACGTACTTGGCGGTCTTCTCATCGCCGGACAAGACCCGCCCGCTAAAGCCAATGATCCGTCCCTGCTCGTCGCAGATAGGGAACATCAGCCGTCCGCGGAACCGGTCGTAGAAGCCGTCCCCGTCCTGCCTTCGCAAGATGAGGCCTGCTTGCTCCACGAGCGGGAGTTCGTGGCCTTTGCTTTTCGCCCAATTCACCGTGTCGTCCCACAGGTCCGGCGCGGAGCCCAGGCGGAACAGTTTTATCGCTTCGTCGGGCACGCCGCGTTTGGCCAGGTAATCGCGGGCGATCTGACCGCTGGCTTCATTGGCGAGGGCGTTTTGCCAGCGCTGGGCAATCTGCTCCTGGATTTGCAGCAAGCGTTCCTTGAGATGACGCGATTGCTGCTCACCGGGGTTCTTGTCATACTCCAGCGGAATCTTGGCCCGGTCCGCCAGCCGCCTCACCGCCTCCGGAAAATCGATGTTCTCGTGTTCCTTGACGAAGGCGAACACGTCGCCGCCCTTGTGACAGCCGAAGCAATGGAAGATCTGGCGATGTGGATTGACGTTGAAGCTCGGGGACTTCTCTTTGTGAAACGGGCAGAGCGCAACGAAATTGGCCCCGGCGCGCTTCAGCGGCAAGTACGACCCGATCACCTCCACGATGTCGCTGGCAGCGCGGATTTGTTCAAGGGTCGCCGAGGAAAACAGGCCGGCCATAGGCTCACGAGGGTAGGCGCCGACACAGAAAAGACAAGCCTTGGGCCAGCGACTTTCCCCCCCCCACCTCTACCTATCCCCTGACGCTTGCGACGCGTTATAGGTCAATTGCGCGCGAGGTTTTCGAGCGGTGAGGGTGTGAATGGCGCAACCTAAAGCTAGACCCGCTTTCTTATATTCGGGGGAGGCTTTACAATTGGAAGTGGAGTTGGCCAGTTTATGAGGCAGCCCAAATCCTCAGCATGGCCTTATTTTATTGGGGTTTTGTGAAGGTTGGCGGAGAGACTGGGATTCGAACCCAGGGTGGGGTATAAGCCCACTCACGCTTTCCAGGCGTGTGCTTTAAACCACTCAGCCATCTCTCCAATGGTTTACGAATACGATCTCCCGCCCGGTTGGCCAAGCTGATCCCGCGTTCGCAAATCGCAATCGGACCACATCAGATAGTCCCTGGCAGAAAACGCCAGAACTGGACTTGGTTCGTTACGTACCATCGGGAGTGTTATTCGCACGGATGCGCGTGAAGGGCAAGCTCATTCGGCGGTCTCCCCAGCCCGGATCCGTACAGCAAAAGGGCCGGCAGCCCAGCCGGCCCTTGTTTCACGTTTCTGCTTTCAGCTTTCAGCTTTTCTTCCGCGCCTTTTCCACCAGTTTCTCTTCCTCCGGCAACAGCTTCGCCTTTGAAGCCAAATCCAAGTAGTTCTTCGCCTTATCTCCATGGCCTGACGCGGTCAGGATGATGCCGTAATAAGCCGCAATGCTCGGCTCCGCGAGTTGCTCGGGTTTGAGCCGCTCGATGGTTTTTAGCGCTGCCTCCGGCTTCTTTTGCACGAGCAGGGAATAGGCGTAAGTCGAGGCAAATGAAGCATTGGTAGGGCTCTTCGCATAAGCCGCCTGGGCTAGCTCATGAGGTTTCTTTTCCCAGGCTTCGAGCAAGAGCGCCGTTATCGCGAGATTGTTCAATGCTGCCATGTTCGTGCTGTCGTTTTGAACTGTCTGTCCAAAGAGGGTCAACAGCGAACGTGTCCGCTTCTCCTCAAACAGCCACGCGGTAAGGGCCTGCACCGCCCACTGTTCCTTCGGAAACCGGTTGACGATCGCCCAGAGCACATCCTCCCGTTCCGGTGCCCATCTCCACCCGGTCGTAGTGTTGTAGAGCTGCACGAGCAGTTCTCGGCGGGTTTGGGCCGCTTTCATTGCTGCCAGCCACTCTGCTTTTTCGGACCCCGCCTGCCCCTGCTCCTTATAAGCGCGCGCCCGGCAGGTCAGCCGCATGCAATCCAGGTCCCCCCAGATTTGGCTGGCTGAGCTGGTCAGCAGTCCGGCCCAGTCCTTGAGAGCCATGTAGCAGTCGGCCTCTGCCAGCGGAACGGGCAGGTTGGTGCGCGTGGCGGCTGGGAGCGATTTGATCCAGGCCAGTGTCGTTCCAGCCCGCGTAGCCGCGAGCATCCATTTGGCAACTTCATAGGCTTTCGCGGGATTGCCGGCGGATTCAAACTGCAGCCTGGCGAGGAAGGTCCCCTGGCCTATATTCGTCGCAGCACGCAGGATATCCAGGTGCAGCATGCGGTCGGTGAATACAGAATTGGTTTCTTTGAGCAAATTGTCCGAGAAGACCAGGGCGATGGCAGTATTCGTGTTGCGGAGAGCATCAATGGTCAACTGGCGCAGAGCCTCGCAACGGACCGTGGGGTTGGCTGCCAGGGTATTCATTGTGGCCCGCGCCTGCGCCCGCGCCAGGGGATCTTCCTTCCGTAAGCGGAGCGTAGCCAGATCGAGCTGGCAGGCGGCATTGGTGGGCTCGAGCCGCGCCGCTTCCGAGATATGCTGTTCTGCCTCTGAGAACCGATGAGCGGACAGATCGATCGCGCCCGCCATCAATTGATACACGGCGGTCTTCTGTTGGGATTCTTTCATCCCAGTCAGTGCCTTTTGGGCCGTCACTGCGTCGCCGGCAGCCAGTGCAGTGCGTGCGAGTGCGAGACGATCTGGAAGTGAATCCGGCCGTAGCTCAACCAGGCGGCTACGCCAAATCACGGCTTGGGGCGAACGGGCCGCTTCGGCGAAACTGGCCATCAACCGGCAGGCCTCCAGATTATTGGGATTCGATTGCAGGGCCTGGCGGAGGCAGAGGAGCGCGTTTGGGGCGTCGGACCTGGCAATGAAGGCCTGCGCCATTTTGACGAGATGTTTCTGCTTCCAGATCTTGTATCCGCGGTAACCGGCGAACCCAGCTACGAAAACCAAGGCCAGGCACAAGAAACCGGTTAATAGTCTACGCATAGTTGTGAGTAATCAGTAATCGTTGGTACGCAGTCCTTGGTCAGTGGTCGGTACGGAGGGATGTCAGATGGCAGAGGACGGAGGACGGAGGACGGATGGTCAGCCCTAGCTTCGACAGAATGTTCCGGGTTTATTCATCATGCTACCGAGCTTCCTTCGTCCGTCTTCCGCCTCACCTTCGGACCGCCCCCTCCGGCACGATCATCTCGCCGAGCCGCTGCTGAAACAGGCCGAAGGCGTCGTCCGCACTGGCTGGCCCGGTGATCGAGATTTCCAACTTCTTCAAACCCTGGTGACGCTTCCCTTGCATGGCGGCCTTCAGTCTTCGGATCAATCCATAGGCAAAAGGTGTTTCCTGACGGCCACCCGGGGAACGCTCGTCCCACAGCGTGAGAAACGCGTGCGCTGTCAGGCCGCCGACATTGAATACGTATCGCCGGAAAGGCAGTTCGATGCCGTTCAGATTCACCCGGACTGGCGCCGGCTCAGACACAAGTTTCCACCCTGCACCTGCGAAGCAGAGGTCGGGGGTATGACCGCGGCCGATGAAGGAGTTCTTGTTATCCGGCCCCCACCGCAGTGCGAGGAAACCCCAGCGGTTTCCGCTTTCGTCGAGCCAGGAAACGCTTTTCGCCGCGTCGTACCGTAGCATGTCTAACTCTATCTTCGAGAGCGGGACCTCCCGATAACCCGACGCCGATGTCGGCCACTTGATGGACCAAGCTCGGTTGGTTTCAGCTCGTTTATCCCCAATACGGAACCACATCGCCGTCCCCGCCTCGATGCAGAAGAGCCAGGCGAGGGAGGCAAGCAGACAAGAGTTGAGAGTTAATAGTTGATAGTTGAGGGG
>Ga0073936_10003620_pt1 | contig 21939 bp, 17 predicted proteins | sample AliMusrvi5mmetaG_FD_87041 | JGI IMG/M metagenome (GOLD analysis project Ga0073936, IMG submission 87041) | Freshwater lake bacterial and archeal communities from Alinen Mustajarvi, Finland, to study Microbial Dark Matter (Phase II) - Alinen... | ecosystem: Environmental > Aquatic > Freshwater >... | reverse complement strand
CTTTGAGCCAGTATTTCTTTCCCTGTTCCAGTCTCTCCTGTAATCAATAAGGTCGATTCTGTTTTGGAATACTGCTTCGCCTTGATGACGATCTCGCTCATCTGTTTGCTGCCATGGATAAGGTCACTGAGGGTATATTTCGACGACAACCCCTTGGTGGAATTCCTTCTTACCTGATTTTCAGTCTTTATTATTTCATTTACATCCTTGAAAGTGGATACGACACCAAAGGTCTTATCGTTTGAGATAATGGGGATGTGATTGAATACATAATTTTTATCCTCATATTTTTCGAAGTCATCAATTATGGCTTCCCTGCTCTTTACGATATTGGCAACATAAGAATTGTTAATATATTTGCCGATATTGTTTCCCACTACCAGCTTTTCTTCACCTAATTTCAACATTCTTACTGCAGCCAGATTCATTGTTGTCACCAGACCCGCTTTATTCACCACTATAATTCCTTCCGAAGTCGAATTTATGATGGTTTGATATTTTAGCGATTCTTCATGCTGTTTTCTGGCAGCCAGCGCGGCGGATTTGGCATTTTCTATTGTTGAGTCGATCATTTCCTTGGACGTCTGAAGCTCAACCGTCTTAAGACCGCAATGCCTGGCTATCTTTACAGTAAAAGACCCGCCTACAACAACATCACAACCGAGTTGGCGCGCTTTGTTAACAACATCCTCCAGGCCTTTTGAGTCGATGTATACCATCTGGACTACATCTGCTTTCAAAAGCTTTATCAGGTACTCGATTTCCTCGAGTTTCCGCCTGAATGTCGGTAAAAGAATTTTAGTACCCAGCTCCGAAGCGATTTTCAATGCCGATATCAAATCCAGGCCCGATTGAGGGAACGTCAGTACCGGTATCTCAAGGCTCTCCCGCAACAAGTTGGCGGTCCCTCTTCGACTGATGATTACTTCCACCCCATCCATCTCCATTTGTTGGCTGACATTCACCGCCTCATCTAGGCCCTGATCGGAAAAAATAATAGACAACTCATTCCGGACTGAAGGCATGTTTTTCAGGTGATTCATCATAGAAAGGCTTGCGGTAAAAATCCCGATCTTTATTTTATCATCTCTCACATTTTTCTCCGATGAACGCCCAGGCTATTTTAATCAAAATTGATAAGATTATATGGGCCGCTGTTTCACAAACTAAACATTATGTCAAGCCAGCGAAACAGTCAACTGAAATGATATAAAATCATGCGAGTATTCCGGATGTTCCGCCATCCCGGATTGAGCAGATCGCACAGCAAAGGAACATGCATGTGGAACAATTAGAGACGAGATTATTTATAACAAACGATTTGCAGCTGGGCAGGAGGCAATGCGAAAAATCAGGATGCATTGAAATATTCTATATCCGGCAAAGAGAACAGGTTTGGCTTAACTATTATCGTATGTAACATTAATTCTATCAGGATTTAAGGATCGTTTGAATAAACCGGCGCCCTCTACTGTCGTTTTGGAACATTAAGAATGCAAACCGTTTTTTCGAGACCAACGCATTTGCAACAGGAAGTGCATTTGGCATGTACAAGATTGCCACTTTGCCAGCGGTTTACCAAATCGTTTTCGCATATCAACGGCCTACTTAATGAAAAGTAACTGATTGGCGTACTATTCAAAATATTTGTCAATGAACTGATATCGCGATTGCCTCCGACCAGAATAATCGGGACATTCACTTCCAGTGCAATATTGGCCGCATGAGTCAAAAAATAAGGCGCATGGCCCGGAGCTATTTTTCTAATTGGCCCCAAGTTATATATAGAAGAAGAGTTACCACCACTTATTTCGATGGCGTCTACTCCCAACTCGGCAAGTTGTTGGCAAACATACCTGCATTCTTCAAAGGTGAACCCCTGCTGCATATAATCTTCGCAATTTAATTTAATAAGAACCAGATACTCTGACCCAACTTTTCTCCTGATCGCGGAATAAGTTTCCAAGAGCATTCTGGCCCTGTTTTCTATTGCTCCGCCATAATCATCCGGTCTCCGATTATAAAATGGACTCAGGAACTTGCTTAAAATATATCCGTGTGCAGCGTGAATCTGAACTCCGTCAAATCCGGCCTTTTTTGCTCTTAGGGCTGCGTCAGCGAAGGCATCCTGCAAAAACAGAATTTCATCAATTTCCATTTCTTTCGGTTTGATTTGTGACGCCATATCTCTCACAGAACTAGGCCCCCAAATCAACTTATCTGCATTTCCTGCAAGTGTTTGAGAACCGACGCAGTTGAGTTGCAAGATGATGTTTGCATTATACTTATGCACCAAATCAGTCAGCTCTATATAATCGTCAATAAAAGAATCGTCATAGATTCCCATCTGGAACGGCATCTTAGATTTCTCTATGTCGGTGACATATGCATGGCCTGTGATAATAGTGCCAACACCGCCCTTGGCAAGGTCTTCATATGTATTGAGCAACTCATCTGTCATTCGGCCGTAATCGTCTGCAAGCCCGTCACGGGTAGCAGATCTGATAAAACGGTTTTTCATGAGCAGTCCGGCGAGATGTGTGCAATCAAATAAAGATTTCACTTCGAAGGATTCACCCCCTTTTCCAATATTCTGGCTGATAACAGAAAGAAAGGCATAGGGTCTGTCGAGCAAAGGTGCTGAAATTAATCATTGAAAGGATTCTCTATTTTGTCCTCATCTGCATATCTGACCAGGGCTGCAAATCGATAGATGCCGTGAACAAACTTGCTGAAAGGCAGAACCAGGAAGAAGCTAACCACAAGCCCAACATGTACAGCAAGCAATAAACCCATAATAGAAGTTTCACGCAGCGCGAGAAGGAGCAGGCCACTGGCACTGGTCATAAAAAGCAACATGGAGAAAGCGACATCCATGCCCAGCAGGCGTTCAGAGAAAGGTCTCTTGTCGCGCAGCACCTTCAAGAACAGAAGACCTGCTGTTCCGATCATTATGCCTATTCCGCCTATTGTTCCGGTTACAACAGGAATGCTCAGATATCCATATGGAGCCGGCAGATGGAAAATATGGTCATAAATGGCCGCAACCGTTGTGGATATAACGCAGAGCATAAAACCGAAAAATACCGCTTGGTGCATCCAGCGACGAAGATTGGAAAACACCTCATTCTCGTTATTGCAGCCATCTCCAAAACCACCAAGATAGCGAAGGGTAACTACATCCATGGTTGCTTGCCACATAAGCTCTGGATCAAACAGCTGGCGGATATTCCAACCGGTGCCGCGAGCAAATCGAAACAGCGATATCCAGAGCGCCACAGTAACAAATAAAAAAATCGCCACCATGAGGAGAACCATGGATTCATAGGAGATGACATTATAAAAAGAGTCTGGACCGCTATAAGTGGTAAAGACCACTTTCTTTCCCTTGACAAGCAGAGTTATGCAAAGAACTATTAACGTACTAATCAAGGTAATCAGAGAAACAAATGTCCCGTTTTTCTGAAAAACGCCAGCAAATACGCCGGGCCATACATATTTCTGATAGGTTTCAACTCTAAGTTCAGCCATAGTCCTGGGATTGTTGAGATCAAACTCCTGAGGGGGAGCATACTGGCAGGAATGGAAACAGCTTGTGCAGTTATGGCAAAGATTGGCAAGGTACTCCAGATCACCTGTGGAAAAGGATCTGCGCTTTTCCATCGCGGGGAACATTGCGCAGAAGCCTTCACAGTAGCGGCAGGCATTGCAAATTTTCATTATGCGCCGAGCTTCATTAACAATAAGCGAATCATTTGTTGACATATTTTCCTGCCTCCCGGCCTGCGATCCGACCAAAAACCGTCCCGATTGTCATGCCGGTTCCGGCCATGTACCCTTTTCCAAGAATATTGCCCGCCATAATTTCACCAGTTGCAAATATATTCTTCGCTGGTTTGTCGTCCTTCATGATAACACTTGCCCGCTCATCAACCTTAACTCCAAGATAGGTGAATGTTATCCCCGGACGGAGCGGATAGGCGCTAAAAGGTGGTGTGTCCAATGCTCTTGCCCAATGGGATTTAGGCGGTGTAAGATTGACTGTCGAACAATCATCAAGGATCGAACCGTCAAAATTTCCAGGTTGCAGGGATTTGTTAAATTCAGTGACAGTATGCTCCAATTTCACAGGATCAAGCCCCAGCATCACACCCAGTTCGGCAATGCTGTCGGCTTGCATTGGAGGAAACAGGGATGGCATAAAGTTATCCTCGGATTTTGAGTCTATGATTGAAAAGGCCATCTGATCCTGCTGTTGAGCGACAAGTCGGCCCCATATGGCGTAACGCTTGGGCCAGAAATCCTCCCCCTCGTCATAAAATCTTTCAGACTCCTTGTTTACGACTATTCCAAAAGATACACAGTCCAGCCGTGTAACGATCCCGGCATCGAACTTGGGCGAACGCGCATCAATCGCTACTGCATGGCACTGCTGCGGATGGCCGACCGTCTGGCAACCATTTGCGGCAAGTTGCCTGAGCATTTTTCCTTTGTTATAGGGGGTGCCGCGGATGATGAAGTTATCCGCTATAGGGCCCCATGCCTCCTTCAGCCAATCCAAGTCCGCCTGGTAGCCTCCCGAAGCAATTACTACACACTTGGCACGTATTTCATAGGGAAAGGCACGACTTCTCACTTTCGCTGATTTAAATTCACCTTCAACGATATTCAACTCTAGAGCCTCAGTATCGTAGATCACTTCAATTCCCAATCTGTCTGCGGTGATGTACAAAGCATTCATCAATGCGGTGCCGCCGCCTATGAAGAACGGATTGGTGCGCGACAGGCTTAATGTCCGCTGATCTGCTGGAAGCGCGCTCCTTGATCATATAGCCATCTTGCCGAATTCTCAGACTCACGGATCATAAGTCGAGCGAGTTTCTCATTAGTTTCACCGCCGGTTACCTTTAGAAGATCTTTCCAGAATTCTTCTTCCGCGTAAGAATCTTCCAAAAATTCTGTCGGTCCATTATGCATGCAGCGAAGGTTTCTCGTATGCCGGCTGTTCCCGCCGCGGAAATCCACCGGTGCATGCTCAAGGACCAGAACACTTGCACCTGTTTCACGAGCGCTAATGGCGGCACATAACGCTGCGTTGCCGCCTCCGACAACCAGTACATCAAATAACTTCGTCAGATCAGTCATAAATTTTCCTTTTTTCAATTCCTCAGCAACTTTATTTGTCACGTAGTTACATGATGCCGGTACTGAAGAAACAGATCTTTCATACTGTTCCTGCGGCATGACGAGCTGCCTGGTAACCAAAAATCATGGCTGACCCCAATTGGGCACCGGCACCCTGATATTCGCCGCCTGTCAGCGAATGCATGTCATTTCCGCATACATACAACCCCGCAATTTGGCGGCCGGATGTGTCGAGCACCTGGCCGTAGACGTTTGCCTGAAGGCCCAGGCTCGTACCGAGCGGCGTAGGGAGCAGCGCCACAGCATAGTAGGGGGGCTTGTTAATCAAGCCAATACAAGGATTCGGTTTGTGCTCTGCATCGCCGTTGCCTCGATCGTAGGAGTTGTCACCTTTCCTGAATTCTGTATCGATACCTGATCGGGCCGATTCGTTATTGGTCCGTACCGTTTCAGCCAACCCCAAGGGGTTAACGCCGATTTTGCGGGCAAGTTCTTCCACCGACTCGGCACAGTACAGGTAGCCGCTGTCAATAAACCGCTGCAGGAAAAGCGTATAAGGTCTGATGAGGCCCAGGCCGTATTTCCAGAGAAAACACCGGTCACATACCAGCATGGTCGGTATTGAAGGTACATTGGAGTGGGATAGGTACATTGCTCTGGTGAATTCATGGTAGGACACCGCTTCGTTTACAAAGCGCCGGCCGGTTGAATTTACAGCGATAAGCCCAGGCTTTGACCGATCAAGTACGATGTGTGGGAAAACAGCAGTCGAACCGTCCTTGCGTTTTGTAATTGAGCTTGGAAACCAGTAGGCATTGTCTATACTGGGGGAGCCCAGGGATGCGCCGACGGAAAGGGCCAGCTGAAGTGTTTCTCCGGTGCACTCCTCGTATGCGGAGGTGTACTCGGCCACCGGTTTTGGAAAATACTGTTCGCGCAAATGGGGGTTTGCCGGAAATCCGCCGCCGGCAAGCAGGATTCCACGTTTCGCGCAGACATATCGTTTTCCTCCGTTTCGCTCGATCGCCACTCCACGCATCCTGCCGTTCTCCGAGATGATCTCTTGTGTGTGGGTTTTGAACCAGATGTCTACATTGTTGTCGAGGAGGTTTTTATATAGCCGTGCAATCAACGCATTCCCCAGTACGAGCCTTGTCCCGCGTTCATATGTGATTCGATCTGCCAGGTACCTCACAAGCAGCTTTGCTCCCAGAAAGAGTGCATCCCATGACAGACTCGTTATCCGTAAGAGGCGGGCCACTTCGCCGCGAGTCACCATCATACGCCCGAAAAGCATGAATTCTTGCAGGGGCCAGGCCAGATGTCCAAAATTTACACCAAGGATTCGGCCGTCGAATGGCAGCGGTTCGAGAGGCCGGCCCCCCTGTGCCGCGCCAGGCAGGTCCTGGCGATAATCGGGGCTATGGCGGTAGACCTGAAAGGCAACATCCGAGTTCTTTTCAAGATACTCTATCATTTCCGGTCCAACGGCTATGTAAGTCTCGCGAAGTGCTCGATCGGCCCGTTCGCCTACAAGGGAATCCAGATACTCAAGCGCTTTCTCTGCGTCATCGGTGACTCCAAGACGGCGAAGCTGCGGATTGTCAGGAATCCAGACACTTCCTGAAGAGCGGGCGGAAGTTCCACCCACGTATGCGCTCTTCTCTATCAACAAGGTACGCATACCCTCGATCGAAGAAACGAGAGCTGCCGTCATTCCTCCCGCCCCTGCACCCAACACGATGAAGTCATACTCATCATCCCAATGGATCTGCTTTTCCGATTTTTCACATCCGCTTGCTGCCATAAATTATCAGGCTCCTTAATCAGTTTCCATCCGGAAAGGGTTCTTTTCCGCCCTGGCTGTGTCAATCCGCAGGATTCCTTGTGCGGCGTACAGTAGTACGCCTCCGCGCAATCCCTTGATCTCCTTGCCAGAACGAAAAATATCACCTTTCCGAATCGGAAACCGGTAGTTCCTCATCCGGAGTTTCCGGATAGGAACTAATCAGCTATTATCGCTCCGTAATTCATTAATGCGTTACAGCAAATGATCTGGGGATAAATTTATAACAGCTAATAAGATATTATTATCTAACGTGTATTTTCGCGATGCTAATCCAAGTACACGTAACGTGCCAAAATCAATTTATTTAGATTACGCAGAATTTAGCCTGCTTGTTAGGCAGTTACGGTTGCATTTGCGCGCATTACATCAGATTCGATCGCCCTCTCAGATTTATAAGTTAAACAATATGTTTCATTGTCTGCAACGCAAGTTACAGATACTTTTTATAATTTTAGCCAGATTTGGTATTACTGTTGAAAGAGGAAATGCTGCCTAGGGGGAAATTGGTCTGCAAAAGCGTGAAAGCTTATTACCAAGTGACAAAAAAGTTGGGATCATAAAATTATTTGGTTTTCTCAAGAGGCCTTTTCATGTCGATAAAAAGGAGACGGGGGAGGTGATCAGGTGATTAATTACGCAACTTGATCACGTTCTGAATGAGATCAAAATTAAAGCGAGACTCTATTTCTTTATGTGCCAGTACTTCATAAATTGCCGACGGCAGTTCGGGCGATAACGGCGAAGTAAAACAGCCGCAAATATAGTGCTACTTTCTGATTACCAGACTGATAGCAGCAGAGTCATAGTCGCCGAGGCCAAGTGCCAGGGCAGCTTTGTAGTATTCATTTACGGTTGCGGTTGCATAGAGTGGTTGGCCCACCTCTTCCGACAGCCGTAACGCCAGGCGCAGATCTTTCTGCATATGTTTGAGCGGAAATGCGGTCGGGAACTCCTTGTTCGCGGCAATCAGAGGTCCTTTCATCCGGAACATCTGGTTTGATATGGCGCCGGAGTCTAATACCTCCAAAAATTGTGCCGTATCAAGTCCGCTACCCGCCGCCAAAGCAATACCTTCACAAAGGGCGGTCAGCACGCCGCTCATAACCAGATTGTTAGCCAGTTTCATACGTGCCGCGTTTCCTGTTTCACCTAGGAACAGAAACTTTTTGCCCATCTTTTCCAAAACAGATGATAAAGAATCGTATAATTCACGGTCTCCTGCTGCCATGATTGTCAAAGTGCCATCTTCGGCAGGTTTTCTACTCCCTGCTACAGGCGCTTCCAAAAACAGCGCTCCTTTTTCATGGGCTAGTCGAGCGGATTCCATCGAAGTTTCAACATCCACGGTAGACATGTCCATATAACCCTTACCAGTTGACATTCCGCTGAGAATTCCATCCGACCCGTCCCGAACAGACTGGACGGCAACCGGACTGGCCATCATTGCAATCACCACATCTGTGCACTCTGCAACCGTACGTGGCGACTCGGCCACTGAAGCGCCAAGCTCTGCAAGAGGTGCACATTTTTCGACCGATCGGTTCCATACGGTCACCTCGAATCCTGCTTTAACGAGTTTTGCTGCCATTGCACTACCCATTATACCTAATCCTACAAATCCAATTTTCATAAATTACCCCCATCTTCAATGAAATCTGTTGAAAAATTCTGTAGCTGAGCACCGAAACCTTGCCCGCACCACTTATTACCAGAGCGGTAGTTGTCATTGACATATTGCAGCTTGTCTGTAACAGGCCGAGCAGAATGGTGCCCCACAATGCCCGTGGCAATAACGGCCTACGCAGAGCAATCAGCAGCATGAATAATGTAACCGTACCGACAAGAGTACGCAACATGGCGAAGTCGGCCGGACCGGCAAACTGAAGGGCACGCTTCATGACCACCCAGCTGTACCCCCAAATTATCCACAGCAGTGCAATGGCCGCCACGACTGAACAGCGGGATGGTTTGATAAATGCCATTAATGGCCTCTTGAGTAGCTCACCAGTATCATTGCCATTTCACATCCTCTGCCGGGCTTCATCTCCGATGATGGCTACAGCTCGAACCCATCCGGCGCTACCACGCTCAATTTTTACCGGAAAGGCATACACCTTGAACCCAAAAACCGGCAGCAACTCAAGGTTGGTCAGCCACTCCAGAATACACATTCCTCTCTCTCCGGCTGCCCGATGGCCCTGCATGTATTTACCCTTTATCCCGGCTCTTATCTCCTCCAGCATTATTTGTGGCGGCCGATCCCAGCATCCGGCGTCGATTCCTACTACCCTCACACCTTGGTCAGCCAGCCAGAGTGTGCCTTCTCTGGTGACGCCAGGGTTCATGAGCTCGCATCCTGGCTGGCCGTAGTACGCGGAGGTATCTGTCCTGACAAGTACTATGTCGTTTGGCTTTATGGCATACTTAATAGTTTCAGAAGCTCTACGCAGCTCCTCTGCAGTGATATCTTCACCACATTCCTTCCAACTGAGATCAAGTACAACCCCGTCGCCGCAGCACCAATCCAGGGGCACCTGGTCAATGCTCATCGCAGGTTCGCCGTTTACCATATCTGTGTAATGCCATGGCGCATCAAAGTGCGTAGCACAGTGGCTATGCAGATAGCTAAACTCTTCCATAGAGTTGGCTCGACCCTGCAGACCATCAATGGTTACGCCGAACTTCTCAACGAGCAGGTCGGCCCGGGTTCTGTGATCTAGATATCGCATCTGCGCTGGAGTACCAAAACCACCGCCATCCACTAACGGGAGGCTAAGGTCTACAAAACAGGAACTCTTCATGGATGGCCACCCATTTCCTTTCAAATCATGGATCATGGCTAGAACAGCACGTTGGAAAGTACATTAACATATCGTCATGCTTAAACAGCAGAATAGCGGCGTTCAACAGAGTTTTACAAAATTATTTTAAAGTGATTGTTGGAGGGAAATGGAGGCGGCAAAAACTTTTATAAGGAAATAGAGTCGCTTTGCGTTTGATAGCTTGGACAAACATTATCCGCCAAAGTTTCAAGATCTTAATTATGCCTCCTGCAGTATCTTGAGGGAAGAGCCATCTGCAACCATTCCTTTTCGCTTTTCAAAAAAAAGCGCCATATGAGGAGTTGCAAGGTGATTACGGAGGGCTTCAAGACTTTCCCATGCCTCGATCAGCGTAACAGTATTTTCTTCCAATACCTGCGGCGGCAAACCAGAGACTAAATCAATGGTCGGAACATACCGAATGCATCCATTCTCTTCTCTCACCTTGTGCGCAATCGAGTTTAATAGTTCAAGAAAATTGTCGAGCATGTCCGGCTTTAGCTTTACTGTTGCGATAACATGAATCATTTGCCATTCCCTTAAAAAGATTGAATCAGGTGCTGTAGTCAAGCTTGATCTAAAAATTATTTACATGAAAAAGGATGGGAGGGGCTTTTACCCCTCCCATGTCATGTGATAGTTTATCTCGCACTCCATTTAGGAACGGGGTAAACATATTTGCTGGTGGCAGCATCGGCAGGCCAGACGACCTCGAATTTATTCTTCTTGACTTGGAGGACAAGGGTGGGCAGCAGGGCCTGCTGCTTGAAATCGCCAAAACTCTTGAACGTAATTTGTCCATAAATTGTCATGAGATTAGTCGCCACCAGCGCTTCACGAACCGCTTCCCTCGTCAGCGAGGTGGCTCGTTTGAGAGCGTCCCAGCAAACATACGCCGATGCATATGCTTGGGCGGCATGATATGGGGGAGCGACGTTGTATTTTTTCCGGTACTTTGCATCAAACTCCTTGGCACCGGGATACGGGGCCGTCCGCTCCCACATGGTGGAAGCATACACATCTCCAGCAGAGTCACCTGCACCTGTAAGGAATTCCGGAATGGAGTATCCGGCGGCGCTTCCGGCAAACATCTTCGGATTGATATCAATCTCCTTCATCTGCCTGGCAATGAGGGTGGCATCCATCAGATAAGAAACAGCATACACCACTTCCGGGTTGGCGGCCTTGACTTTGAACAATAGAGGCTTAAAATCGATAAGACCTGCCTCATACGCTTCGTAAATCAAAACATTGATCTTGTTGTCATCTGCCCATTTCTTCATTGCCTTGGCCGTACTGGTTCCGAAGAGGGTGTTTTCGTAGAGGATCACCATGCTCTTTGGTTTTGCCACCTTCAGAAAAAAGTCCTGAAGGCCCGTATCAAAATATGAGGCAGGCTGGGCCATCCTGAAAATATATTTCCATCCGGACTGTGTGATGTTGTCTGCAGCGGCGGTGGAAACCATGAAGGGGATTTTTTGTCTCTCCGCCAGGGCGCAGATCGGATAGGTATTACCACTGCTGTATTCGCCCGTCAGCATGAGTATATCCTTGTCCTGCATAAGTTTTTGGGCGGCTGTCAGGGCAGTTTCCGGTTTGCTTTGATCATCGACATGGATAAACTCGATCGGCCTTCCCTTGACCCCTCCGGCAGCATTGATCTCCTCCATCGCAAGATCAAAGGCTCTTTTCATATGCTGTCCAAAAGGAGAATGCCGGCCGGTAAGAGAATTGGGAACTCCAACCTTAACCGTGTCTAGAGCAAAACAGTCTTGAATCGCTATGCTGCAGATGAATGAGAACACGCATAGCATGAAGGACAAACCAATAATCTTTTTTGTCATATTTTCTCCTTTAATTGATGTTTTCGGCAGCTTTGATCATTTGAACAAATCGAAGTCGTTGTGAATATTTTAGCCTAAAAACTTTTTAGCCACCCCCTTTCATTTTTTTGCAAACGGCATCACAAGTTCGTTTATATTTTACAGGCCAAGATAGGCTTCTCTGATATGATCATTGTCCAAGAGCTCACTTCCGGTGCCCTGCATAGTAATTCGTCCGTTTTCAAGGACAAATCCCTGGTCTGCCAATTCCAGCGACCGATGGACGTTTTGTTCCACCAGGAGGACAGTTATCCCCCTGTTTTTGATCTCCTTGATGATCTCAAAAATCTGGCTGACCAGCATGGGAGCCAGCCCTAACGAAGGTTCATCCAGAAGGATAAGCTTCGGCCTCAACATTAACCCTCTGGCAATCGCCAACATCTGCTGTTCACCACCGCTCAGCGTATTAGCAAGCTGATCCCGTCTTTTTCCAAGAACTGGAAATAGTTCAAAAACCTCTTGTAGAGTTTCCGATCTCCTTCGTTTAGCTTCAGGCAATATAGCACCAACTATTAAATTTTCATAAACAGTCATCATTGGAAAGAGCTGCCTTCCCTCGGGTACATGGGCAACGCCCAAGGTCACAACTCGATGAGCCGGCAGTCCGGTGGTAACCTGGCCATCGATTCTAATCTCACCGGATTTAGGTACTATAAGATTGGAGATGGTTTTAATAAGGGTTGTTTTCCCTGCGCCATTTGAGCCGATAATGGTGACCATTTTGTTGGCAGGTATTTCAAAAGAGACATCCCATAATGCCTGGGCATCACCGTAAAATACGTTAAGAGACTTAACGCTTAGCATAGTCTTCTCCTAAATAGGCCTGTATGACCTGCTGATTATTAACAACTTCCTCCGGAGTTCCATCCATGATCTTCTCACCATAATTTAAGACGATGATTCGATCAGAAATTGACATGATTGCCTTCATTACGTGTTCGATCACTACCAAGGTGATTCCACGTTCTCTTATCTTCATGACAAGTTTGACAGCATCTGCAACTTCGGTTGAATTTAAGCCGGCCATGCACTCGTCAAGAAGAAGAAGATCAGGTTGTGTGGCCAAAGCTTTTGATACTTCAAGGCGCTTTCGCATGCCAAGAGTAAGGCTCGAGGCAATCACATCCTTATATTGCAACTGCCCGGTAAATTCGAGTATTTCTGTGGCGTAATCTTTGGCTTTTTTAGCGTTCTTGATTTTTGAAAAGGCCCCCACCATAACATTCTCAAGGACGGTTAACTGAGTCAAGGGCTTGACGATCTGAAACGTCCGTGTGATTCCGAGTTGACACAACCCTGGCGGCGTAATTCCTTCTATTGTTTTTCCCCTAAAGAGAATATTACCTTTAGTGGGTTTCAGAAAACCTGATATTAAGCTAAAAGTAGTCGTTTTCCCGGCACCGTTAGGTCCGATCAAGCCAAGTATCTCGCCCTTCTTGACGATAAAATCAACATCTTTGACCGCAACAAGACCTGAAAAAGCTTTTGTTAATCCATTAACTTCTAGCAACATCGGCGTAATTCCCCCTATGCTATTTTAAATCTCTTTTTAAAACTTCCGACAATTCCCTTTGGTAAAAACATAATGACAATGATGATCAGCGCTCCGTAAACCAAAACGCTCGCACCGGCAAAATAGTTGCGGAAACATTCCGAGAGAAGTACAACAACCGTAGAGCCGAATAATGGTCCCCAAAAGGTCCCGATTCCACCCAATACGACTACTAAGACCATGGCGATTGACACATCGCCAATTGAAAAAACGATGTATGGGTCGATATACGACGTATAGTTAGCGTAAAAAGCACCCATGATCCCGGTGAAAAATGCGCTGATACTGAGAGCAAGAAGCTTGTAACGTGTTGTATAGATTCCCAGTGCTTCCGCAGCATCTTCATCTTCGCGAAGGGCTATAAAATAGTAACCCATTCGTCTTTTCAAGACATTGTTGATTACCAGCAGGGCAATAATCGCGAGCCCGACGATAAGATAGTAAAAACTCGCCTTGCTGGAAACTATCGGCTGGACAAGGAGAATGCCGACAGCCCCTCCTGTAAAAGATGCCCAATCTAACGTGATCAGTCGTAAGACCGCTGCAAAGGCCAGGACCGAAAGCGAAAGGTATGGGCCACGCAATCGAAAACTGATGGCGCCTATCGGAACAGAAATGATGGTGCCGGCAATACCCGCATAGAGAAGCCCCGACCATAGGGAAACACCATATTTGGTATTTAAAATACAAGCCGTATACGCGCCTATACCAAAAAAAGCTGCGTGACCGAAAGAGACCTGCCCAGCATACCCGCCCAATAGATTCCAGGTAGATCCCAGAATAGTCCACATGGCTATGAGGATAAGGAGATGGAGGACGTATTCATTCTCCACAACAATTGGAAAGATGAGAGCAACCATCAAGAAGGATATTATTAAGTACTTTTGTGTGTTCATTATATTTTCCCATTTCATCGTGATAAACTCCATTAATATTAAAATCTTGACTTGCCAACCAGTCCCGATGGCTTGAAGATCAAAACAAGGATAAATATAACAAATCCAAGTCCATCCTTAAGCCCCATTGATATGTAGGCAGCTCCAAATTGTTCAGTAACACCCAAAGCTATCCCCCCGACAAGTGCACCCAGAGCGCTCCCCATACCCCCTAAAACCACAACAATAAAAGCCTTGAGGGTAAATGCTTCACCAATCGCTGGGAATACATAGTAGATCGGCATGAAGAGGGTACCAGCGGCACCGACCAAGGCGGCACCAACTCCAAATGTTATGATCATTATACGGTCAGTATTGATCCCCATGAGACGAGCGGAATCGATATTCTGCTCAACGGCACGTATCGAACACCCAATGTCCGTTTTCATCAAAAATAGATACATGGCTCCGGTAATTCCAAAGGATATCAGAAAATCCCAGACCAAGGGTTTGCTCAGCGAGATATTTCCAAAATGAACGGTGGCGTTTGAATAGCTTGTTAATACGGTGTGATAGTCAGAGGTGAAAATTAGTATCGCCGCGTTAGTCATCACAAGGCCTATCCCGGCGGTAAGAAGTATCTGATTCTCTCCCGGAGCCTTAGCCTTGATAACCGGCAAGATAATATAACGCTGAATCAAAATTCCGAGGCAAAATAGAATTGGCATACTCACAAATATTGAAAGATAAGGATCCACTCCGTAGTGCGTGAAAAGAATGTAGCTGACATACATTCCAACCATGAGGAATTCACCATGGGCCAGGTTTATAATTCGCATGACGCCAAAGATAAGTGTCATTCCGAGGGCAATCAATGCGTATAGCCCGCCTACCATTACCCCGGATGCAATGGTTTGAATTAATATTGAGAGATCCATAATCTAACTCCTGCTAATTTTTAATAAGAAACTTATATTTGCAAGTCAACAGCATTTCCGTGGAACGATAAAAAACGATCTTCCCAGAAAATTTTTCTTGAAGCTAAAGATCCGATCTGTTTGAAATGAACAATTTATCCCTATATTTCAAAACTAAGCTTATGTTTCTGATTCTCCAGCCAAACACTATGTTTCTGTGAAATTGTGCTGCCGAAAAAAGGGTTTCAGAAGTTGGATTCAAAGTGAGTTTAATCATTTTGGCCAATGATTTCATTCACTATGAGTCACATGTACAGCTAAAATCATGCCAAGTCTTTAAAAACAATAAACATCGTTTGAAATCAGCTAAATATCAAACAAACAGAAAAAAACTCTGCATCAATTAAACATATTGTTTCACTGATGATACAATTAGTTTACTGATTTGTTATCGTGATAAACTAAAAATTTCTTCTGAGGGTAAGAAAGTGGTAAATTGATACGAATTCAGGTAATTTTAGCATTATTCTCTTAATGTGGCCCTGCTGATGTCGAGTTTCTGTGGTGCTTTAAAACATCACAGTATCCTGCATGACGGAACTGGGATTCAACAATTCTCAAATGGTGTATTTACTCGAGTCACTTGGCTAAGTTCTACCTGACTTCATTCTCATCATTTTAGCAGGATAGTGATTCACTTTTAGTGAAGGCAAAAGAAACAGTACACTTGGTAAATTGACTTTATATGTTATATTTCGCTTGCCCTGAAGGCTTTGTGTATGAAATGAAGAAAAGGGGTTTTGAACTGGGAAGGTGTCAATTGATGCTTGATTCCGATGTAAAAGATATTTCATTCACTTCTTCCTCTGATGGCTCGCGACAGCAGGCATTGCTGTTTCTCCCGGAAGGTGTGCAGTACGCCCCTCTTGTCGTCGGCCTGCATACTTGGAGCTACGATCGGTTCAATCAGCTGGAGATGATGCTTCCTCACTGCCGAGAGCGGCGGTGGAGGCTGTTACTTCCAGAGTTTCGCGGCCCTAACCTGATGACAAATCCACATGTTCCCGAAGCCGGCGGCTCCGCCTTTGCCATTCAGGATGTGCTGGATGCGGTGGCGCTGGTAAACCAGAGATATGAACTCTCTACTGCACCCAGGTTAATGCTTGGCGGCAGTGGGGGAGGGCATATGGCGCTATTGATAGCGGCCAACTCACCAACCTTTTGGACAGGGGTCAGCTCTTGGGTCCCGATCACGGACTTGGTGGCCTGGTACCAGGAAAATCCCGACTACGCACCCCACATCGCAGCCTTTTGTGGTGGTGTTCCGGGAGCAGCGGCCGATGTAGACAGGCAATACTGGAAGCGCTCACCTCTGAACTTTGTACAAGAGCTGGTCGGCGTGCCACTTTCCGTTCACCATGGTCGTTTCGATCCGGTTGTCCCATACCGGCACAGCTGGCGTTTGGCGCAAGCACTTGAAGAGGCGGGTGCCAAGAATTTCTTTTTTGAGATTTTTCCCGGTGGTCATGAAATCAAGTATCGGGAAGCGTTCGCCTGGTTTGACGGACTGGTAAGGGCTGCTGTCAACGAAGATGTGCAACTTACTGGCTGAATTGTTGACGATGAAGAAGAAACAGACTGTTTTTAATAAAAGCTATTGGCTCGGTGAATGAAATATTAGTATTAAATCAGTTGCACCACCTAATACCGATATCTAAGTTCAAACTTTATCAGCTGGTTTGTACGCTCCTGGCCATCCACCAGGTTCAGGTTAGCAATTTTCTCGATTCCGTAGCCGATCTGGGTGTCGATATCTCCGTAAACCGGCATCGACCAGAAGATGCGGCCTGCGTGTTTTCGCTCAATGGCCTGTCCCGGCATGCGGCTTACCATACCACGGTTCGTGTAGAAGTATTCCAGAGCCAGATTGCTGCGTACGCTGAACCAATGACTGTAGCGGAAGAAGAAGTCCTGCGTGGCGCCTCCTTGAGAATGGCCAATCGGCATATTCTTGTAGATATAACCTTCGGGAAAGGTGCCGTGAGTGTACAGGATCTGATTCCCTTGAAAGAATTCGAAGCGGAAGTCGTTCCTGCCATCATCGGTCAACCGGGGAATGTACAGACCGGCGACGTAACTCTCGACAATCGGCCAGAACAGGGCCGTATCCTCACCTGAAAACTCTCCATATAGCTCTGAGTTGCGCAACCAGGGTATGCGATAGCGTGCCTCCAAGCCGGCCAGGCCGTTGGAATTATCAGCGCTGGTACCACCAATAAGACCGCGCAGAGTATCACCAAGGCTATTATTGACTCCAGGCCCACCCACCTGCCGCCCCAGATTGAAGCCGAATTCCAGATTATCAAACGGTTTTAGCGAAAGTTTGAGAGCATAAAACCATGGCTGACGTTCCGCTCCGCCGATGGTTGTACTGTCAAAACGCGAAGCCACTAATGCGTATTTCATCGGGCCGAGATACGGCACTTTAAGCGGTTCGGGGCTGGAAAGCTTCACCTGTGTAAAATTCTCGGCATTGTTTGTCAGCGTGATATTGCCCCGATAACCGAGCCCGAGCCAGTTTTCATCCTTGCCGACTTCCAGTTCCAATCCTACCCCTCCAAGCTTTACATATCCGCGATTCAGTTTCAGCGATGCTGAAGAATCGGTTTGTGAATACGTTATGGCCGGTTCGAGCAGTCCGGTTATCCAGTCGCTGACGTATCCCTCCGCTGCCCAGCGCAATTCGGCATTATCCCCGTTTCTGTAAACGACCCCGTTATTGTTTTCGGAAAGCGGCGTCCCCTCACTGCCACGCTGGTTGACTGGCGAAGGATAGGGGTTTTTGGGGCGGAGACCGGATCCGATGCCGAATACCCCGTCGTCGCCAGGATCGTGAACCTGTCGTTGATAGTTTCGTGGAGCGCCGGCCAGGTTGACGTAGCGCAGCCGTACTGCAGATACCGGGTTGAAGTCGATGAAATGCGGTTTCTTGCCTGGATTCTCACGCAGCGAAATTTCTCGGGGAATCAGCTCCCGTATCCGGTCAATGAGTTCGCGGGCAAACACCGGCGTCATGTTTGATTTTGTTTGAAGGACTTTCTCCGCCTCCAGCAGAAGCCGGGCAGCCTCAGCTTTGCTGAAGGGTTTGATGCCATCGATATCGCTGGTGATTAATCCGAACCCGGCAAGTTTATCCAGATATGCGTAAATGGGGCTGTCAAGCGGTATATTGGCGGAAGAGAGAGACCAGGAGGATGTAGCGAAAAGCATAAGAATGGCGGCAATAAAAAAAATAGTACGTGTCATGCTACTTCCTTATAGGGATAATCCTTGTTTTTGAGGCAGGAGGGAGTGGAAACAGGTCGGGTCGTACGCGCTGAAATGTAAGTGGCGCCTGGTCGATAAAACTATAGGAAGGCTTGAACTCGGTGACCAGCCGTTTCAGGGAAGCTATCAACTCATCGATTGAATTTGAATGCGCGGCTTCGTACAAACGGTCGAGCTCAGCCCTGACCGGCGGCATATCGATAAGAACCGGCTCAAGAACTCTGATCTTTTTATGGGCTGTCGGTAGAACTCCTTCACCATCGATCAGCAGTTCCTCGTACAGTTTTTCACCAGGCCTCAGACCGGTAATAACGATATCGATGTCTTCGTATGGGGTCAGGCCCGACAGTCTGATCAGCCCTTCGGCCAGGTCAAGAATACGCACCGGATCACCCATGTCCAGCACAAGGATCTCGCTGTCGCTCCCCATACAGCCTGCCTGTAGTACAAGCTGGCTCGCCTCAGGGATGGTCATGAAATAGCGAATAACCCGTTTGTCGGTAACCGTGACCGGCCCACCCTTGGCAATCTGCTCCTTGAACAGCGGGATGACGCTTCCGTTACTCCCCAGTACATTACCGAAACGCACTGTAGTGAACTTGGTCCCGCTGGTGCGTGATAGCGCCTGGATGTAAATCTCGGCCGCCCTTTTCGTGGCCCCCATAACGTTGGTCGGATTAACCGCCTTGTCAGTCGAGATCATCACCAGATTGCGGACCTTGAATTCGTCTGCCGCATCCGCAATGTTGCGTGAACCGAAGACATTGTTGAGTACCGCCTGGGCCGGATTATACTCCATCATCGGCACATGTTTGTATGCCGCGGCATGAAACACCACCTCAGGGGCGAATTCCTTAAAAGTCAGCATGATCTTGTCACGGTCCCGCACATCTGCCACTAATGGCATGATTCTAACTTCAGGGAAGCGGGCGATAAGCTCCTTTTCTATCTCGTAGAGCGGGGTTTCGGCCTGGTCCAGCAGGATCAGTTTTGCCGGGCCGAACTGGGCGACCTGGATGCAGATCTCACTTCCAATGCTCCCCCCCGCGCCGGTGACCAGAACTCGCTTGCCGCTCAGATAGCCGCCGATCATTTCACGATCCAGCACCACCGACTCACGCCCCAGCAGATCTTCAATTTCAACATTCTTGATCTGCGATACAGTCAGGGTGCCGTCTATCAGCTCGCCGATACTCGGGAGCGTCTTGAAGGTTACATTGGCATTTATACAGGAATCCACAATGCCCTTGATGGTTTTGCCGTCAGCCGAAGGCATGGCTATAATCACATCCTCAACTTCGTTGGCGACAATCAGGGACTTCAACTGTTTTGCACCCCCCAGCACCGGGACACCGTGCAACTTCATCCCCTTCTTTTCAGGGTCATCATCCACAAAACCAATTACGTTGTAGGTGGCATGCGGCTGTCGGCGAATTTCCTTGAGCAGCATACTGCCCGCCTCTCCGGCACCCACAATAAGGGTACAAGGCCCTTCACCGCTTCTGCCGACAACGTAGGTTTCGCGGAAAATTCGCCAGATGAGCCGGCTGGCCGCCAGCAGCGTAAATAGCAGAAACCAATCGAGAACGAATATGGAACGGGGGATCGGAGTAAACTGCCGCAGAAAGTAAATAGCCGAAACCGCCAGGAAAGAAGCAATGGTCACCCCTTTGAAAATTTCGACGGCATCCTGTACCGAAGCATAGCGCCACAAGCTGTTGTAAAATCCGGTAACACCAAACACCAGAGGCTTGATTATCAAGACGACCATCAGGCATTCCCAGAAAAGTCCAAGCTGTTCCGGCGGAAAAGCAAAATCGAAACGGAGCAGGAACGCCAGGCAGAGCGCAAGGGTGATCAGCAGGATATCAAAGAAAAAAATGACCACGCGGCGTTTGGTGAACATAAGAGTCGATCTCCAAAACTTGTTTTTCAGGAATCTCTACCAATATGCGATTCTACGTGTGTATTATTTCAGATGCAAATAAAAAGCATATACATTGAATTTAACGTTTTGACTTTTTCAGGTAATGCCGTCTGAACCAGAAATAGGGTCTTAAAGGGAGATACAGCCAGAAGAGATAGTCAGGAAGTTGAAAGTCATTAAAATCACCATACGAAATCAAATCTTTTCTTAATAGTGAGGTCAGCGGAGTTGACGGCTTTAATCGTTTTAGCATCAATGAGTTTCTAGGCCCGATAAACCTCTTTGCCTGTAAGGCTAGCTCATCTCCTGAAGCTAAAAGTTGCCTCACAGCATGTATAGATAGCTTTCGAGCAATGGCATTTGATTCACAGAATTTTCTGGAGGTTTGAGGTGGTTTAATTCCATATAACCATTCAAGTAATATTGCGGTTTGACAGATAACTCTCTGTAAATCAAAAAAAGCGGCGCGAGAATAAAGAGTGGACCATTCTTTTTCGGGTAGATTCTTCATTAGCATCGCAAGATCGGAGAGCCATTTGAGACATGACCAACCATGACGAGCGCCATGATCCGCAAGAAAAAGCATGTTTTCTGCATCAGAAAACTTCCGAAGACTGTCGTCAAGCCAGATTAATGGTTGACATGTCTCCCAGAGAGCCGAGATCTGGGTTTTTGACCAGAGGTAACTCCTCCAGTGAAGTTCAATATGAGTTCCTTTCAGATCACTAATGTACGTATGGTGGTGAGATGTGTCGATCAGGTGCCGTTTCTGCCTTTCATGCATGCCATTAAACCCAAGAGTATCGCTATAACCCACTGAAATTAAAAGCTCTGCCGCCTTTTCCATATCATCTGGTTTCACCAAAATATCCAGATCGCACGAACTCCTTACGCAGGGATCACCATATAGCTCTTGCGACAGAGCCACTCCTTTCAGAGGAATAATAGGTACGCTAGCCTCAGCAAAGAGTCTGGCAACTCTCGCCAGTTCGGCAACCTGTCCCAGAGCTCGTACCGCCTGCTGCGTCCTGCAACTCTTCAAGCGTTCTTTTATTTCTATGGGGATATCAACCCACTCTCTTTTCCCCATTACTGTACAAAATTGCCCAACTACTCCATGCCTCAGCACAAGCGAAGCAACTTCATCCCAGCTCAGCTCTGAGTTCGAAAGAGTATCTATTATATGGCTCTGCCTTAATGCATGGTCAGACTCCGGAACCCACGAGCAGGCGGCCACCAGTCTAAATTCAGGTGTAATCCGCAGATAATCAGGGGGAGAATTAATATTATGATGATTGGACAAATTTCTCGATTGTTTAATATTGCACCCCTTAGCTTTTCTGCCTTGATGAAATGTTCTGCATACTCAGCAAATAAACTACGTTGCAAAGATCATAGTAAACGCATTAGTCTTAAGGGTTGAATTTTGATTTTCGAATTGATTGTACGGAATTGTCAGTTATTTTTCGATCGATGCCTTTTCCATAATTTTTTCAACCGATCGGCAGGTATCCATCATATCTTCATCCGTCAAGGTTGGATGCACGAGAAAAATAAGGCTGGTTTCTCCCAGTTCTTTGGCAACAGGCAGGCGTTCAGCCGGGCCAAAACCCGTATCTACGAACGCCTTTTCCAGATATAT
>Ga0073936_10003618_pt1 | contig 21946 bp, 19 predicted proteins | sample AliMusrvi5mmetaG_FD_87041 | JGI IMG/M metagenome (GOLD analysis project Ga0073936, IMG submission 87041) | Freshwater lake bacterial and archeal communities from Alinen Mustajarvi, Finland, to study Microbial Dark Matter (Phase II) - Alinen... | ecosystem: Environmental > Aquatic > Freshwater >... | reverse complement strand
GTTCATTATGCTAAATTGCTCGCCCTGTAATTATAGAACTTATTTAAAACAAGTGTGGAGCTATAAGAGATGAAAAGAACCTATCAGCCTCGGAATAGAAAAAGGAGAAACAAGCATGGATTCAGGCAGAGAATGTCGACGAAAAATGGTCGGAAAGTGCTCTCTGCAAGAAGAGCCAAGGGTCGTCACTCGCTTACTGTAAGTTGCGATATGGGTACAGCAGGCCAATAAGTTCTTTGCTTATCAGTCAGTGTTTCTTTGTATGGATCAATAAAAAATTGCTTTTTCAGGTTTTGAATAACAGACATGTTCATTCTCTGCGCAAGCATGAGATATTGAGGAAAAAGGAACTGATTTCTGGGCTGTTTACGAGCGGGAAAAGTGTGAAAGGCAGTTTTTTAAGAGTAGTGTACGCATCACTCAAACCCGAAAATAATATTTTTCAGGGAGTTCCGGCTCTCTTGCTTGCGGTGAGTAAAAAAACACTTCCTTCTGCTGTCAGGCGCAACAGGGTAAAAAGAATGATGAGAGAAGCTTATAGGCTTGAAAAATCACCGGGACAAAGTAACGGAGAAACCCCAGGCGATAGCAATACAGGTGAAATGCTCTGTGTAGCTTTTCTTTATATGCGCAGAGGAAAGATTCTTCCGCGGCTTGGAGAATTTAGGGAGGAAATCAGGATATTATTGGATCAAATAACCGTATCCTGAACTCTCATGGTTGGTACAGTCATGACTGTAAAGTTTGTTTACCGGGTAACGATATATGATACAAGATGATTAGCCGGAAGTTTTTCAACCAGGTTCCGATAGTATTGATAACATGTTACCGGGCTTTTTTGTCGCCATTGTTCGGTCCATCCTGCAAATATGTTCCCTCTTGTTCAAGTTATGCACTTGAAGCGTTTCAGCAGCACAATTTTTTTTATGCATCTTGGCTGACCGTGTGGCGCATTCTTCGATGTAATCCTTTTTCAAAGGGCGGCTTTGATCCGGTACCTGGTGTTTCCTTGAATACAAAAGAGTTTTCTGATAAAAATAACGAGAGAGGTAATGGATAGAAATTCGATAACCGGACTTGCACTTATTGCCGTTATCATGATGGTCTGGCTTCAATTTATGTCGCCGGTGAGTAAAACGTTGCCTTCGTCGTCAACGGTGAAAACGGAGCAGATAGAGCGCCAAGTGCAGCCAACTCTTCCACTGCCATCAGTTTCGTCTTCTGAAAATTTTGGTGTTTTTGCTCCATCTGCAGAAGGTAAAGAACAGTTTTTGAAGGTAGAAAACGATGTTTTTCGTGTAACGCTTTCCTCAAAAGGTGCAACTTTAAAGTCTCTTGTACTTAAGAAGCATTTTGACGGGAATCATCAGCCTTATGATCTTGTCAGCAATAAAAAAAATGGGGCACTTTCACTGCTGTTTCTTACCCGTGAAGGCAAGAAAATCGATACTCGCGACCTCTATTTTCGCTGCATGAGTGTTGACACTCTTCGTACTATCACCGGAAAAGAGAGTTACGCAGTGCACTATCACCTTGATGTTGCTCCTCTGCAATCTATAGATATAACCTGGCTTTTTGGGGGAGAGAGCTACAAAGCAGGGTATGACGTGAAGCTGACAGGTTTTTCGAGTGAGCTAGCAGGGAATGAATACCAGTTGCAATGGGACGGAGGATTGACTTATTCAGAAAAAAATCGTCAGGACGAGGCACAGAGTGCACTGGCCAGTGCATACCTTGGCGGAAGTTTGGTCAAGCTTGATGCGAACAAGGAAAATAAATCTTTTATCGAAGAACAGTCAGGTGACGCAAAGTGGGTTGCGGTGCGTAACAAGTATTTTGTTGCAGCACTCATACCTCAGGGTCACACTGCCGGAATTCACCTTGATGGCAAAAAAGAGACGGGCAATGATTTCGAAAATTATCTTGCTTCTCTCAAAATTGGTATTCCTTCATCCAGTGCGGTTGTTGATGACAAGTTTAGCCTCTACCTTGGGCCCCTTGATTACAATATTGTCAAAGCACAGAAGGTCGATCTTGAAAAGATCATGGATTTCGGATGGGATTGGCTTACAAGGCCTTTTGCCGAGTATATCATTTTGCCGGTTTTTAACTGGCTGAACATATATATCGGTAATTATGGACTTATCATTATAATTTTTGCATTCCTGATAAAGCTGGTTACCTATCCTCTCTCAATGGCTTCAACCAAGTCAATGAAAAAAATGTCAGCCCTTCAACCAGTACTCAAGGAGCTTCAGGATAAGTACAAGGACAATCCCGCAAAACTGCAGAGTGAGTTGGGACGGATTTACAAGGAAGCAGGAGTTAATCCGATCGGAGGCTGCCTGCCGGTGGTGCTGCAGATGCCGCTGCTTTTTGCCATGTTTTACGTTTTCCGTTCTTCAATCCAGCTTCGTCAGCATAGTTTTCTCTGGGCGAAGGACTTGTCGGTTCCGGATTCGATTCTGGATTTTAGTTTCACCATTCCTATGTATGGAAGTCATATTGCAGTGTTTCCGATTCTTATGGCAGTGACTGTTTTTCTTCAGCAGAAAATTACTCCTACGACACAGTCCAATGAGCAGATGAAAGTCATGATGTACATGTTTCCTGCAATGATGCTGCTCTTTTTCAATAACATGCCTGCTGGACTTGGTCTCTATTATCTTATGTTTAACATCTTCAGTGTGGCGCAGCAGTTTTATATCAACAAAACCACGACTGCTGCCGATATGCCGAAAGTAAATCTTGGATTCTCTGCATCCGGCTCATCCCGGAAACAGAAAAAAGGGGGCGCTAAAAAGTAAACAGGATGGCGCTCATCGAGCAGGCAGACTTATGGCTTTTCCAGTTGCTGAACCTTCACCTGGTTCATCCGGCAGTCGATGATCTCCTGATTTTTCTGACTGAAATCAGGCTGTCCGGCCATATTCTTTTACTAGCCGTTCTTTTTATGGTTTTCCGACGAGGAAAATCAGTTTTTTTGGTCATAGTACTTGCCTTTTGCGCGGTAGGCTTGGCCGATGTTGTTGCCTCAGGAATACTTAAACCTCTTGTGCAGCGTATCAGGCCATGTTTTGCCCTCGATCATGTTCGTCTGCTTATCAGCCAGCCACGCAGCTATTCGTTTGCCTCATCCCATGCTGCAAATTCTGCGGCTGTTGCGACAGTTGTGTGGATTTTTTTTCACAGGGGAGAATTTGTGGAAAAACTCTTTACCATTATCATGGTACTGTATGCGCTGGCTATCTCCTGGTCGAGGGTCTATGTTGGTGTTCACTATCCCGGTGACGTAATTGCAGGCATGATGATCGGTGTCTGTAGCGCCATGCTGGTCTATCTTTTGTTTTCATGGGTCTTGAAAAATATGATTCAGCCACGTCTGACATGTAAAGAAGCTCTGGACTGAAGAGTCAAACGGAGAGGATAATCTTTTTCATGAATAGGTTTTAAAATGAGTTATATGGCAGAAGAGACTTTCCGGAAAGGGGACATCATAGCACTGACGGTCACGGATCTGGCTGAGAAAGATCAATGTTTCGGTAGGCTTGATAATGGGATGGCGGTCATGGTTGGTGGTATGCTTGCCGTCGGTGACCGGATTTTAGCCAGAATCAAAAAGGTCCGCCCACGGTATATCGAGGCCATAACAGTAGAGATTCTTGAGCCGTCGCTGGACAGGACTGTCCCTCTATGCTCCTGGTTTGGTGTTTGCGGAGGATGCAAGCTGATGCATATCCGCTATGAGGCGCAGCTTTTGTACAAGCACAAAAAGGTCAAGGATGCCCTTGAGCATATCGGGGATTTTATAGCTCCTCCCGTCACACCTGTCCTTGCGGCAATGGCTCCGTTTCATTATCGTAACAAGATCGAATTCTCGTTTTCGAGCATGCGCTATCTTTTGCCTGAAGAGCTTTCGCTTGAGCAGCTTTCTCGGCCTAAGGAGTTTGCGCTCGGCTTTCATACCCCCGGTAACTTTGAGAAGGTGATCGACATAGACTACTGCTATCTTGCCAAGGAGGCAATGAACAGGGTGCTTGCCTTGACCCGAGAATTTGCGATTGCCAACGCTCTTGCACCTTATGCTGTTAAAGCGCATACTGGTTTTCTGCGGAATCTGGTTGTTCGTTTCAGTGAAAATCGGGAAGAGATTATGGTCAATCTTGTTACCTCGTGGCATGATGAGGCACTTATGCAGCGCTACAATATACATATCGAATCAGGTATGGCAGGCCACAAGATGACAGTAGTCAACAATGTAACCGATCGACACAACACTGTCGCCACAGGTGACAGTGAGTTCATAATTAGCGGAGAGGGGTATCTTACCGAGCGACTGGGTGGTCTTGATTTCAGGATATCGGCGAACTCTTTTTTTCAGACCAATTCCTCTCAGGCAGAGATTCTCTACCACAGCATTTTCAAGGTTGCTGGTTTGAGGCCTGCCGATACCATCTATGATCTCTATTGCGGGACAGGAACTATAACTCTCTATCTGGCGAGCTACTGCCGACAGGTTATTGGCCTTGAAGTTGTGGACAGTTCTATTAATGATGCACGAAAAAATGCGGAATTAAATGGCATTGGCAATGCGGCATTCTTCAAGGTTGATCTCAAGGATTTTCATGCTATGCTCAATACTCTCGAAAATTACGATGCTCCCAGAGTGATCATTACCGACCCTCCAAGAGCGGGTATGCATGCAAAGGCACTCTCAACCATGCTACGGCTCAGACCTGAGAGAATTGTTTATGTCAGTTGTAACCCTGCAAGTCTTGCTCGCGACGGAAAGGAGATTACCCTGCACGGCTACCAGCTTTTATCCGTGCAACCAGTCGACATGTTTCCGCATACCAGTCATATCGAGAGTGTGGCCTGTTTTGAGCGGACGGCTCTCTGTTGAAAAGGACGTGGTTATTTTTTCCCTCCTGCCCTGAGTAGTTTTCGGCGTTCTTCCTCTGTTAACGATCCATAGCCACGTTCTGAAATCTTGTCGAGAATGGCATTGATTTCTGCTTCGGAAACCGGTGGAGCTACCCGGTTCCGGGTATGGAGGCGCGGCCCACTTTCCTTTTTGCCTGAGGAGCGGATCTTGCTGAATAATCCCGAAAATGACCACTCAGCCCTTTTGATGGTAATATAGATAAAGCCGATCAGCATTCCCCCAAGGTGCGCGAAGTGGGCAATGTTGCTTCCGCTGCCCATTGCCCGACTACCGAAACCAGAGACAAATTCAATAAGAGCATACCCTGCAATAAAATACTTTGCCTTTAAAGGGAAGAAAAAATAAAGAAAAATGTAACGATCAGGGAACATCATGCCGAAAGCCAGCAAGACACCGTAGATAGCGCCGGAAGCTCCGACGGTTGGATAGCGATCGCCGACTGTAGCTATCAGGTTGATGATCGCAGCTCCGATACCACACACAAAATAATAGATGTTGAATTGCCGAGTTCCCCAATAATTTTCTATTTCAGCGCCAAACATCCAGAGGGCGAACATATTGAAGAAGAGATGGGTACCTCCTCCATGAAGAAACATGTACGTTACTGGCTGCCATATTCTGAAGTTACCGGAGCCGATAGGCCACAGTGCACCGAGTGCAGAAATTGAATCCCCGAACGGTGTTAACTGCAGCAAAAAGACCGCGACATTGATAAGAATAATGGCTTTAATAGCCGAAGGCATAAACTGAAAGCCCCCGGGACTGTATGGCTTGGAATAGTTCATTACTTGGTATAGTTCCTTTAATCGTTCAAGGCGGCTATTCCGGGGAGTTCCTTCCCTTCAAGGAATTCGAGACTTGCGCCACCTCCTGTTGAAATATGAGTAATCTCATTAGCCAGACCCGCTTTTGCAATTGCTGATGCCGAGTCGCCACCGCCGACTATAGTCGTAGCTCCATTTGCAGTTGCCTCAGCGAGAGCCTGTGCGATAGCCATAGTGCCAGCGGCAAAATTGTCGATTTCAAAGACACCCATAGGGCCGTTCCACAGAATGGTTCGTGCCGATAAAATTTCGTTACGGTATCTCTCGGCCGTTTCTGGCCCGATATCAACACCAATCATCTTTTCTGGTATGTTGGAGATCTTTTCTGCGTAAAAAGCGGCATCAACAGAAATCTCTGGTGCAAGAATGACATCTGTTGGTAACAGGAGCTTGATTCCTTTGCTTTTTGCTTGCCCAAGAATGGTAAGGGCAAGTTCTATCTTGCTCTCTTCGACAAGAGAGTTGCCTACCTCGTAACCCTGTGCTTTGAAGAAGGTGAAGACCATCGCACCACCGATCAATACCGTATCGACCTTTTTGAAAAGGTTTTCAAGAACATCAATTTTTCCTGATATTTTTGAGCCACCAAGAATAGCGACAAACGGTCGTTCCGGTTCCTGCAGAGCTTTTCCTAGATACAAAAGTTCTCGCTCTATCAGATAGCCAGCAACGGCGGTTTGTACATAGTGCGTAATCCCTTCCGTAGAAGCATGAGCCCTGTGGGCTGTGCCGAATGCGTCATTTACATACACCTCGCCGAGAGATGCAAGTTCTTTTGAAAAATCTGGGTCGTTAGCCTCTTCTTCAGGGTGAAATCTCAGATTTTCAAGCAGGATAACTTCTCCATCCTGTAAAGCAAGTACTTGTTGCATGACCTCAGTGCCGATACAATCCTTTGCCATGGTAACCGGGCAGTCAAGAAGTTCAGCCAGTTTTGAGGCCACTGGCGCGAGCGAGTATTCAGGATTGACTTTTCCTTTTGGGCGGCCGAGGTGTGACATTAAAATAAGACGACCACCTTCTTCCAGAACTTTTCTGATTGAAGGAAGTGACTCAACGATTCTTTTGTCATCAGTAATCCTTTTAGCGTCGTCGAGGGGTACATTGAAATCAACACGCATTAACACGCGCTTGCCCTGGGTTGATATTTCAGACAAGGTCTTTTTCTGCATTGCTTGGATAGATTGGTTGATTAAAAAAATTCTCTTTGTATTAATGTATACAATCAACAATATAATCAATGCAACTCACTCCGATTCGTGCAGCATATCGCGCTTTGCGATTTTGTACTTTTTAATGTTAGCATTATGCTCGGTCAGTGATTCTGCAAAGTAATGGCCTCCATTTCCTGTGGCAACAAAATAGAGAAAACGTGTCTGCGCAGGGTAAAGCACTGCAAGAATCGATGCGGTGCCTGGGTTGCATATAGGACCGGGAGGTAGACCGTTATGACGATAGGTATTATAGGGAGAATCTGCTGCAAGGTCTTTGTAATAGAGCCTTCGGGCGGCTCCACCAAGGGCATATTGCACCGTTGGATCGGCCTGGAGGCGTATGTTTTTCTTAAGTCGGTTCAGATAAATACTTGCGATAAGCGATTTTTCCGCGTCAATTGGCGTTTCGGCCTCTACAATTGATGCAAGGGTGAGCAACGCGGTTTCGTTCATTCCTTGTTGAGCAGCCAAATTCTGGAGGCGGTTTGTATAGAAATGCCTGAATCTGCCGATAAGAAATTCCGCAGCTTCATCAGGGGTGCTTGCCCAGGCAAAGTTATAAGTTCCGGGAAGAAGGTAGCCTTCGGCATTTTCAGCCATGATAATACCGTGCTTGGCAAGCATTTTCCTGTTGGATACCGTTGCCATGAACGCGGTAGAATCTATATCAAGATTTCGTGAAAGAATACGGGCCACTTTTCTGAGATCTACCCCTTCAGGAAGCGTGACACGCACCTCATCTTGCCGCTGGGTGTGGAGGTAATACAAAAGGCCAAAATTCGACATTCCCGGAGGTATGACATACCTGCCAGGCTTGATATTGCGGAGCTTTGGAATAATGCTTGCAGTCAAAAGTGTGGGCCATGTGCGGGTAATTGAGCCGTTACTGTGCAACTGATACAGGATTGTTCTAAAGCCCATTCCGCGGTGAACTATCAGTCTTGTTGTTCTGGATGAGGTATTGAGACACGGAAAAAACAGAAAGCACGAGAGTACTGTCAGCAGAATCGTTGTTCCAGCCACAAGCACTTTAGGAGAAGAAGATGTTTTTGATGCCATAGCAAAGGAGGTCTTTTTAGCGGCTCTGGATATCGGATTGACTGCTTTGCCACTCATGCTGTAAGATTCGTGTCTCCTCAATGATGCAACGATAGATTTTATCCAGTGCACGCGATTTCAAAGGTGAATCGGCTTGGCTAAGCACATTGTTCAATACCTCTTTTTCCCTTTCAGGCTGGAGTACCTGCTCTCCGATTCTTGATTTTAAGGAGATAATATTTTGGGCGCAGTTCAATCTTTCACAAAGGAGTAAAGATAACTGTTGGTCAAGGGCGTCAATTTTTTTTCTCCATTCATCAAGCTCCTGCCAGTGTGCTGATTTGCCTATTGTGCTTTCGGACATCATGATAAGGGCGTTTAAGGTGTTACGGTCACAGGAACTGTAATAATAAGATTTATAATAGCTATTTTTGCGTTTTTTTCGAATCCACATTAGGCTATGCTTCGGGGCAAAGAAAGGATTTGCTTTTGTGCGTCGATTACTATTTCACTTCTTTGGGGTACAGCGAACAGATGCCTATACTTTAGCACGAAATCATATCAGAATAATGTAATGGTTTTCTGCAGCATGATTCTTCGCTCCATGAGGTGGAGAACATCAAAATCGATCGGCATTGGGAGTAGATTACCCGGGAACTCAGGGCTGGATCTGACGGGGTATTATATCCAGTTTCATTCATACATTCCATGGTTAATAAATAGTCCTATTTTTTTAAGTCTTTCTTTTTTTATACCTTTTCAATTGTTAAAAAAGGGTGAAAAATGGGGGAATAGCTGGCTTTTTTCTTCTTTATGTCTTTTTTTTTGGATGACATGCAGGCAAAGGTGTATGAACAGGTTGAGAGATCTCAAGAACGGAAACTTATGGGATTGCCATAATGGCAGGTTTTATAGGAAAAGAGAGGCATGCTGTCGATGAGAAAGGGCGATTGATGATTCCGGTAAGGTTTCGCCGAAAGTTTGGGCAGTCGGCTTCATCGGGTGTTGAGGATGCTGTGTCGGTACATATCGACGTATTATATATCATGAAAACGCCCGATCGTTCTCTTGAGCTGTATGAGCCGTTTATCTGGAATGACATGCGAAAAACCATTTCTGCTCTTTCGGATTTTAACACTGAAGAGCGCCTGCTGAAGACATTGATGTATGAAAGTCTTGAAATGGTTGAACTTGACCGTCAGGGAAGAGTTGCGATCTCAAGGGAATTTCTTGAACATGCAGGCATTACAAAGGATGTCGTGATTATTGGTGCTGATACAAAAATGATTATCTGGGAACCGGATCGCCTTTCTGCTTTATTGCAGGAGAGCGCAGGGCGTTTTGCATCGCTTGCCGGACGTTATTTTTAAGGCCCATGGTGCACGACAGATTTCATGATCCGGTTCTTGTTACTGAAGTTGTTGCCTTTCTGGCCAGAAAGCCGGGTATTTATGTTGATGGGACGCTTGGTGGTGGTGGCCATTCGCTTGCACTGTTTCAGTCTCTGCGTGAGGCTGGTTACAGCGACCAATCCCTGTTGATCGGCATTGATCAGGATGATGCCGCATTAAAAGAGGCGGCAGAAAAGCTCAAGGAGTACAAAGCCCATTCTGTGCTGGTTAAGGGGAATTTTCAGGATATTGGTTCTATTGTCCAAAACGCATGTCGTAGCAGGTGTCTGGCGCCTAAGGTTGCAGGGATTTTGCTTGATCTTGGGGTTTCTTCGTTTCAGATTGACACTGCTGTGCGGGGTTTCAGCTATCTCAGGGATGGGCCGCTTGATATGAGGATGGACAGTAATGCTCCCCTGAGCGCTGCCGACATTGTGAACAGCTATGAAGAAAAGGATCTTGCACGGCTTATTTATCGATATGGTGAAGAACCTGGAAGCAGGCGGATTGCGAGGGCAATTGTGGCATGGCGTCAACAACATGGATCCGTAAAGGGGACTCGGGAACTTGCGGACATTATTCGCGGCAATGCCTATGGCGGGGACAGAGTTGTCAAGACACTATCAAGGGTTTTTCAGGCGTTGAGAATTGAGGTGAATGGTGAGCTTGATGTACTTCGACGGGCGCTGTATAAGGGTATCGAATGCCTTGATGATTATGGCAGGATGGCGGTCATCAGCTATCATTCTCTTGAAGACAGGATTGTGAAAACAGTGTTTGCTGAACAAGCAAGGAATGACTGGGGTCCAAAAGGAGTAGGGTTAAGAGAGCCTCTTTCCTATGGAGCAGTAAGTCTCATTACCAGGAAGCCTATAATTGCAACCCCGGAGTAGACAGAGGCAAATCCAAGAGCAAGAAGTGCTAAGTTGAGAATTATTGAACAAATTCCCCTGAGAGTTCCCCATGATGAAGTTTGATATTGCTGCCTTGTTGCAACCAAAGACTTTTATATACCTTCTTATTGGAACAGGGCTTTTTTTACTTCAGACAAATAATACTCTTGCAATAATTGAGCTTGCGAAGCAGAATGAAAAGCTTCGAGAGCAGATTCAGATGAGTTCCAGTATGATAACTTCACAGAAACTTAAAGCGGATGAATTGCATAGTATCCATAATATTACGCAGGAAGCAGCCGTGCTGGGACTTACTCCGTCGAGTGTTCCACCGGTTGAACTTGAACCGTGAATGATGTGATGTTCAATGAACTGGATTGCTCATGAATGATCAGGAGTTTGGCAAGAGGCTCGGTGTTGTGGCTTTTGCATTTTCAATGTTTGTTGTTGCAATCATTGGTATGTTGCTCAGTATTCAGGTGATCAATGTCAAGAAGTACAAGCAGAAAGCAGCACAGCAGTATGAACGGGTGGTAACAGAAATTGCACAGCGGGGGGCTATCCTTGATCGTCGTTCACGCATGCTTGCGGAAAGTATCGAATCTATTACCTTCTATGCCGATCCTCTTATCATTAGGAATACCCCTGTGTTCGATGAACACGGCAAGCCGATTAATGACAAGAAAACAGGGAAACAGAAAACGTGTGATAATTCCGGGGCTGTTGCGACGCTGTTTGCTCGCTATCTGGGGCTTAACAGGCAAGTATGCCTTAAATTATTGAAACGTCACAAAGGTATAGCTGTGCTTGGCCGGAAAATACCTGTAGCAAAGGCGCTGCCGCTTATGCACGATAAGATTAGTGGTGTATGGTTTGAAAAGGAGCAGCAGCGCTCTTACCTGAATGTTGCGGCACAGTTGATCGGTTTTACCGGCAATTCAACGAGTAAAATTGATGGGAGCAGCGGACTTGAACTGCAGTTGAACCAGGAGTTGAAAGGAATTGACGGTACAAGAAATTATCAGCGCTATGCAACAGGAGTCCGTTATCCTGCGCCGGATGTTCCACAACAGGATCCAGTCAAGGGCAATGCGGTACAACTGACTATTGATGGCGATATTCAAAGTATTGTTGAAGATGAGCTGTCAAAGGCAGTTGCCAAGTTCCAGGCTGATGCGGCGACAAGTATTGTTATGGATGTTCGAACTGGGGAAATTATCGCCATGGCGAACAATCCGGCGTTTGACCTGAACAACAGGTCGACATGGACCAAGGAAAATTCTCGGAACCGTGCAGTGACTGAAATGTTTGAACCAGGGTCAACGTTCAAGCTGGTCATGGCGGCTGCGGCCACGGAAGTACTGAACAGAAAAGCAGATGATATGGTATTTGCCTATAACGGTTCTATGCCGTTTTATAAATTGAAGATCACGGATCATGAGCCTTATGGAAACATTACGTTCCGTCAGGCCATTATGTATTCAAGCAATATTGTGGCAGCCCAGACAGCCATGCGGGTCGGGCGCGAAAAGTTCTATACTTATACGAGAAATTTCGGATTTGGAAAGAAGACCGGTATCGGACTGGTTGGTGAGGCCCGGGGAATAGTTCGTCCGCTGGATGAGTGGGATATGACCACGCTTCCCTGGATGGGATATGGTTATCAGGTAATGACAACCCCGCTGCAGATCTTGCAGGCTTATGCGTCAATTGCTAATGATGGTGAGCTGATGAGGCCGTATATTATAAAGAAGATTACTGATGCCAAAGGTCTGGTTGTCCGGGAGGGGGCTCCTGAAAAAGTTCAGAGGGTGGTTTCGGTAGCAACGGCTCGATATCTTGGCAAAGAGTATTTTAAAGCGGTAGTTGACAGCGGCACGGCTAAAAATGATGTGTTGATCAGTATGAATGTTGCAGGAAAGACTGGAACAGCGCGTCGTGCGGCTGGTGGTTCCTATTCCAGGCGTGCTTATGTCTCTTCATTTGTCGGCTATTTTCCACTTGCGGCTCCCCGTTATGCCATTATCGTGCTTGTTGAAAATCCTAAAACAGCCTACTATGCTGCAGCGGTTGCCGTTCCGGTTTTTGCAGGTATTGCATCAAGAATGGTCGCTTGCTCGGAGGAGATGCAGAAGAACCTTTCTATCCGTTCTCCAGAGCAGGGTATCATTGATTCTGTCTCAACGGTGACTGTTCCGGATCTCACTGGCTTAAAAGGGCGTGATGCTCAGCGCTTGTTGAAATGGCTTAATCTGGAGATGGATTATTCCGGAGATTTTGAGGGCGTTGTCGTCCGTCAAAACATCTTGCCCGGCAGCAAGGTTGAAAAAAAGAGAGTTATTGTGGTGCGGCTTTCATTAAAGCAGATGAACCGAACCCACTTATGACTGCTATGAAAGGGAGTTCTGCCCGGCAAGAGGTCAAGCTGGAAGAGTTGCTCAAGGGTATTGCCTGGGTTGAGTGTGCCGGAAACATAGATGCGGTTGAGGTCGTCAGCATGATCACTATTGATTCACGGGAAGTTCGTTCTGGTGCGCTTTTTGTTGCGGTAAGAGGCTATTGTACTGACGGTCATCGTTTTATTCAAAGTGCGGTTGAGCGCGGGGCAGTCGTGGTTATCGTTGAAGAATTTCCTTCTGGTTCTGATAGAGATTCCTCTTGTCTTTATATCAAGGTAGCTGATGCCAGAAAGGCTCTTGCAGAGGCGGCGCGGATTTTTTATGGTTATGCGGCTGACCGCTTGCTGATTATCGGGGTGACCGGTACTAACGGCAAAACCACTACTTCAAAGCTGATCACAGCAATGCTCAATGCCTGCGGTATTCCGGCAGGTTATATCGGCACGAATCTCTGCCGGATTGGAGAACTTGATATTCCGCTTGACCGTACTACTCCTGAGGCTCACGGTCTGCATGCTCTTTTTAGCCAGATGGTTACGGCTGGCTGCAGAGCGGTGGTCATGGAGGTTTCATCACATGCCCTTGTGCTGCAGCGAGTTTACGGAATCAGGTTTCATGCAGCGCTCTTTACTAATCTGACTATGGAACATCTTGACTTTCACCTATCGATGCAGGAGTATGCCTCAGCCAAGCAGCAGTTGTTCGATCAGCTTGCACCGGAAGGGTTTGCGGTCTTCAATATTGATGATCCCTATGCAGCACAGATGGCGGCCCGGGTAGCGCACCAAAAAATATACTGTTGTACGTTGCGTCCAAGGGCCTATTCAGCTTTTCCGTGCAGCAGCTCTTTTGAGGCAGAAATTCTTAAGACTACTCTTTCGTGTAGTACGGTTGCCCTCCATTTTCCTGATACAGTCATGACCATGCAGGTTGGGCTACCGGGACTCTTTAATGTCATGAATATGCTTGAGGCTGCGGCTATCGGTGCAGGGATGGCTCTTGCTCCCGAAGAAATCTGTTGTTCTCTTTCGGCGGTCTCCGCAGTTGAGGGGCGCATGGAAAGGATTGGTAACAGAAGTGATGGATGCTCAGTTTTTGTTGATTATGCTCATACGCCGGATGCACTGTTCAAGGCGCTTCATGCCTTGCGCAGCCTGAAGCCTGAGGGTTCCCGTCTCATTGTGGTTTTCGGTTGCGGGGGTAACAGGGATCGTTCTAAGCGTCCTGAAATGGGGCGTATTGCTTCAGAACAAGCCGACGAAGTTATTATTACTTCGGATAATCCCCGGGATGAGGACCCCGAACGTATTCTTGATGAAATTGAACAAGGTATAACTGCGGCCCGTTACAGGAGGATCAACGATCGAGCAGAAGCCGTCAGAGTGGCGGTCTCAATGCTCAAAGAAGGAGATGTGCTTCTTGTAGCAGGGAAAGGTCACGAAAAGTACCAGGAGATTGCAGGGCAGAAACATTTTTTTTCAGATCAGGAGCTTTTACAGCAATGTATCCAGGAAAAAAGCACTGGATATCTTGAGAAGGGGAGAGAAACCAAGTGAACGGTGTGCTAAGTATCAATGATTTCCGTGAGTTGGGGGAGGTTTTAGTTGCCAGGGTTGGCTCTCCTCTGCTGGAGATAGTCGAGCCAAAAGTGGTCATTGATTCAAGAGAGGTCACCGAAGGGGGAATTTTTATTGCTCTGAAGGGTGAGAGAACGGATGGCCACGTCTATATCAGTACGGTTTTTGACAACGGGGCCTCTTGGGCCATGGTGAGTCGTGAGTGGTATGAAACCGCGGGCTTCCCTGAGCCCCCCCCCGGCAAGGGGTTTATCGTTACCAATGATCCCGTTGCTGGTTTGCAGCGACTCTCAACGATGTATCGGAGCAAATTTTCTTTTCCTGTTGTGGCTATCGGTGGCAGTAATGGGAAAACCACGACCAAGGAGATGGTTGCATCGGTTCTTGGTATCAGTTTCAAGGTTACGGTGAGCCAGGGTAATCGGAACAATCATCTCGGGGTTCCTCTTACTCTGCTGCAACTCCGGCACGATACCGGTATTGCTGTTGTCGAGATGGGTATCAATCATCCGGAAGAGATGGCATTGCTTGCCGACATGACCAGACCAACCCACGCTCTTCTGACAAATATTGGTCATGAGCATCTGGAGTTTCTTTTTGACCTTGACGGTGTTGCCGCAGCAGAAACCAAGCTTTACGACTATCTGCGGTGGCACGGTGGCACGGTATTCATCAATGCCGATGATCCACGACTCAGGGATGCGGGCACCGGGCTTGCGGGAAGTTTTTGTTACGGAACGTCTGAAAGTCCTGCTCATCTTTGCTGGGCCAGGGAAATTTCTGTGGAGCCGGATGGCCGTCTCTCTTTTCTTTTATGTTCCGTTATCGGAAATGAAAAGGTCACCCTGAATTTTATCGGAAAGCACAATATCATCAATGCTGTTGGCGCAGCCGCAATTGGCATTTATTTCGGCCTTTCACTTAAGCAGATCCGTGAGGGGCTTGAGCGCCTCATTCCTGCGCCTGGCTGGAAAAGGCTTGAGGTACTTGATTCAAACGGCCTAAGAATCCTTAATGATACCTATAATGCTAATTCGGACTCAATGCGACTGGCAATCGATGCGCTTTGTGATATGCCGTGTGCAGGTAAAAGAGTTGCCGTTCTTGGCGATATGCTTGAACTCGGAGCTGCGGGGGATGTTGAACATAAAACTATTGGCCGCTATATTCATCAAAACCCTGTTGATATATTGCTTACTTTTGGTGATAAGGCTCGGATGATTTGTCGGGAGTCTCCAAACTCTTGTCGGGGTCATTTCGAAAGTCGCGAACAACTTTTGGCGGAATTGCTTGGCGTGCTGCATAACGATGATGTCGTGCTTTTCAAGGGATCCCGGGGTATGAAACTTGAGCAGGTTGTAGATGCGCTCATTACTGCAAGAACCATAATCAGATAAAAATACGGCATGCTGTATTATTTGTTAAAGTACGTCAATGATATTTTCCACTTTCCGGTGCTCCGTGTTATTGAGTATCTCACTTTTCGTGCAAGTGCGGCTGCGATTACAGCATTGCTGATTACTCTTTTTGCCGGTCCCGGGTTGATCAGATATCTGAAAGTTCGGTTTATTGAGCCAATAAAGGAGGAGGCTCCACCTGAACACAAAAAGAAAAAGGCGCTGCCCACGATGGGTGGTTTGCTCATTATTTTTTCCATAGAACTTTCGGTGTTGCTCTGGTCAAAATTCAATGATCCACATGTATGGCTTATCATGCTTGCCATTTTCTGGATGGGCATTATTGGCTTTATTGATGACTACCGAAAGGTTGCGCTGAAAATCAAGGGGGGGCTCTCGGCTCGCTATAAGCTTGTCGGGCAGATCTCTCTCGGGTTGGTAATAGGGATATATACATGGCTTGATCCAGCTTTTTCGGTGCTTCTCTCTACGACTACGGTGCCGTTTTTCAAGCATCTTACCATTGATTATGGCATTTTATATATACCAATTGTCATTTTTATAATTACGGCTGTATCGAATGCGGTAAACCTGACCGATGGGCTTGACGGTCTTGCTGCCGGAAGTTCGGCCATTGTGGTTATGGGGCTCGGAGGCTTTTCCTATCTTGCCGGAAACGCAGTCTATGCTGTTTACCTTAATATTCCCTTTATCCCGGGAGGGGGCGAGGTTGCTGTAGTCAGTATGGCTATTGTCATGTCCTGTGTTGGCTTTTTGTGGTTCAATTCCAATCCGGCAGACATTATCATGGGTGATACAGGATCTCTTGCTCTTGGCAGTGCTATTGCGGTTATTGCTCTCTTGATCAAGCAGGAGCTGCTTTTGCCGCTTATTGCAGGTATATTTGTGCTTGAAGCACTTTCTGTTTCTCTTCAGGTACTCTATTTCAAGTTCACGAAGATGAGGTACGGTCAGGGACGGAGAATATTTTTGATGGCTCCCCTTCATCATCATTTTCAGTTAAAGGGATGGGCTGAACAAAAGATCGTGATAAGGTTCTGGATTTTGACCATTCTCTTTTTTCTAACCAGTCTCATGACCTTAAAACTCAGGTAACAGCTATGGATATGATGGGTAAAAAGGTCTCGGTTATTGGCGCTGGCAAGAGCGGTGTTGCCGTTGCAAAGCTGCTTAAACGTGAGGGTGCGGAGGTACTGCTCAGTGAGCTCGGCAGGATTGGCGAAAAAGAGGTTTTGTGCCTTAAGGAGATGCAGATACTATTCGAAGAGAGGGGGCATTCTGAGAACGTCTACGATGTTGATTTTTGTGTCATCAGTCCCGGTATTCCGCCCTCTGCACCGATCGTGAAAACCATGCAGGCGCGAGGGATTCCGCTTTACAGCGAAATTGAGATAGCGAGCCGTTTCTGCAAGGCACGTATTGTCGGTATTACCGGTACTGATGGTAAAACAACTACGGCAACGCTTATTCACTGCATCTGTGAAGAGGATGGCCGTCAGCAAGGGTATCGCTCATACAGTGTTGGCAATATTGGTGTGCCGTTTGCTTCGATGGTGGGTGAGATGAATGTCGGGGATGTTGCGGTTGTTGAGCTGAGCAGTTATCAACTGGAGCGTTGCTTTGCTTTCAGGCCTGAGGTTGCCGTTATTACCAATATTACGCCGGATCATCTCGATCGCTATGAGCATGATATGCAGCGATATGCTGAAGCAAAGTTCAGGATCTTTATGAACCAGAGCGGTAATGATACGCTTATCTACAATGCGGATGACTCCATGCTCAGCGACCATTTCAGAGGTGCTGCGGATCGATTTCCATTCAGGATTGTTCCTTTTGGCATGGAACCTGTCCCTGACGGCAGCGTTGATCCTCGCATGGTTTTGTTGGATGGTGAGACGATAGTTGTGAGCCAGGCCTTTGGGGAAGAGCCGGTATTGGTAACATCAGATTTTCTGAAAAGCAGTTTTCGTGGTCGGCATAATATCTCCAATGTGCTTGCTGCGGTTGCTGCTGCTAAGGCGTTGGGCATTGGCAACGAGGCAGTGCGTTCAGCGTTGATGGGTTTCAGGGGCGTTGAGCATCGGCAGGAATTTGTCTTGACCATTAACGGAGTGGACTGGGTTAATGATTCAAAAGCAACGAATATCAATGCTATGCGCCAGGCGATTGAAGCCGTACCCGATACCGCAGTGCTTATTGCTGGCGGAAGGGATAAAGGTAATGATTATGCTTCGATCATGGAGTTGGTACGGAACAAGGTAACTCTACTCATCGCCATAGGAGAGTCGCAGGCAAAAATTGCCTCTTTTTTTGAGGGGATTGTTCCTCTGAAAGTTGCCGCATCACTCGAAGATGCCGTTTTTTTTGCCTGTCAGTCGGCCACTCCAGGACAGGCCGTGCTCTTTTCGCCCGGGTGTGCAAGTTTTGACATGTTCGAGAATTTTGAGGAGCGTGGACTGCAGTTTAAACAATGCGTGCATCACTTACGCTCATGGTGAACACAGACAATAGTACCGGTTCATCTGCGCTCCCAACCCAGGAGCGGGATTCACTTTCTTCACGCCGGGAGATTATTGCAGGTAAACTGCTGATGCTTATTGTTGCTCTCCTTATCTGCATCGGTATTGTTATTGTATACAGTAGCGGAGCAGGGTGGGCGGAAAGGAAGTATGCGAGCTCCGAGTATTTTTTGTGGCGTCAGCTTACCTTTGCTGTGCTTGGAATCAGTACCGTATTGCTTGTTGCCTTGATTGACTACCATGTGTTCTGGAAGAGCAGTAAAATTATTCTTTTTGCCAGCATTGTGCTTCTTGTCATTCTTCTTGCCTTGAAAACAGTCGGTCTTATTTCGGGGGCGGCGCGCTGGATCGGGTTTGGTCCAGTTAAATTCCAGGTATCTGACTTTGCGAAATATGCTATTATCTTTCATTTTTCGAAGCTTATCAGTGAAAAACAGGCCTACATTAGAGATCTCCATAACTCTTATTATCCTCTTCTCATCTTGTTGCTGACAGTTGTGGCTCTTGTGGCACTTGAGCCTAACTTCAGTACGGCATCTCTTATTGCCATTATAGGTTTTAGCCTTATGTTTATCGGAGGTGTCAGTATTCGCCATCTCATGGCGACTGCATCACTCTTGATACCGATAGCGGCGGTTTTTGCTATAGCAGCGCCATACCGTGTTGCCCGTCTGCTCTCATTTACGAGTGGAAATGAAAAGGGGTTGAGTTATCAGGTAGTGCAGGCATTGATCGGTCTTGGAAATGGAGGGCTTTTTGGCCTTGGTATTGGTGCCAGCAAGCAACGGGAGCTCTATCTGCCACTTTCTTATAATGATTTTGTCTTTGTCATTATCGGCGAGGAGTATGGGTTTGTCGGTGCTGTTGCTGTAATCGTGCTGTTTGCGGGATTTTTTGTCTGTGGCATTACCATTGCCAAGCATGCTCCTGATAATTTTGGTAAATATGTAGCAAGCGGTATCACCATGGCGATTACTCTTTTTGCTTTTGTTAATATTGCTGTTGCATGCCATCTGCTTCCGACTACTGGTGTTGCTCTCCCTTTTATCAGTTACGGCGGAACCGCTCTTCTTTTCAACTCTCTTGGGGTTGGTATTCTCATGAGTATATCGCGGCATAAGACAAAGACCCTCGAAAAGGGCGCTTTTCCCGATATTATTGACGGGACGAGAGCATGAAAGTGCTTTTTGCAGGTGGGGGGACAGGAGGACATTTATATCCAGCCATAGCTATGGCCGAAGAGCTTAGAAAGTTGGTGCCCGACGTAGGAATTTCATTTGCGGGTACGACCGGAGGCATCGAAGCAATTGAAGTGCCACGACTTGGTTTCCGTCTCCACCTTATTCCCGTCAGGGGTTTGAAAAGAGGGCATTCGTTAGCTGATCTCATGGATAATGTCGGTGTTCTTGCGGATTTTGCGGCAGCGCTGGTTCGTGCGGTTAATCTTGTTCGTCGCGAGGCTCCTGATGTTGTTGTTGGTACAGGCGGCTTTGTCAGTGCGCCACTGCTTTTTGCTGCTCAGCTCCTGGGGAAAAAGACGCTCATTCAGGAGCAAAATGCTTTTCCTGGAATAACGACCAAGTTGCTTGCTACGCTTGCTACTGAGGTGCATCTTGCCTTTGATGAGGCGCGTAGGTTTATTATGAAAAAACAAAATGTCTTTGTTTCCGGAAATCCAGCACGCTCTTTTGAGCTGCTGGATTCGTCTGTTGCAAGGGCTCGTTTTGGTTTTCGTGAAAAACGGCCCACTCTTCTTGTTTTTGGTGGGAGTCGGGGTGCGCGCTCCATCAATAACGCTGTGCTTCAGCGACTCGAGGAGATTACTGCTTCATCCAACCTTGTCTGGCAGACCGGTGCGCTTGATTTTGAAAGTATAAAGTGTCGGGTTTCCCCCTCGCCATATCTCTGGCTTGCGCCATATATTGAAGATATGGAAGCCGCATACAGTGCGGCCGATCTTGTCCTTTGTCGGGCAGGGGCTTCCTCGATTGCCGAACTGAGCAATCTTGGCAAGCCTTCGGTTCTTGTCCCTTATCCTTACGCTACCGGAGATCATCAGCGCCATAATGCCCGGGCGCTTGTGATGCACGAGGCGGCCATGGTGGTTGAAGATGACCGTCTCGGAGAAGACGCATCGTCAACCACTATTCTGGAGTTGCTCCATGATACTGTGAGGCTTGAAAAAATGGGCGCAGCATCCAGGAAGCTGGCTCATCCTGATGCATCCCGTCAGCTTGCCCGGCAAATCATAATTCTTGCAGAAAAATATTAACGGAGAGCATGCATAATGGAATTGGGAAAAACAAAAAGTGTTCATATTGTTGGGATAGGTGGTGCAGGTATGAGTGCTATAGCGGAACTGCTCCTGAAGTCTGGATTCGGGGTTACTGGTTCTGATCTTTCTGCCAGTGAGGTGACTGAAAAGCTTGCGGAGCATGGCGCAGTAATTTACCGAGGTCATCGGGCTGAGCAGATTACTTTGTGTGATGTTGTTGTTTATTCGTCAGCAATCAGGCCGAAAGAAAATATTGAGATTATTGCAGCCGAGAAGGCAGGCATTCCTGTCATCAAGCGGGACGAGATGCTTGGCGAACTCATGCGTTATAAGTATGGGATATGTATTGCAGGCACGCATGGGAAAACAACTACAACGGCCATGATTGCAACCATGCTTATAGAGTCAGGTGAGTTGCCGACGGTAATGATTGGCGGGATATCGGACTATCTTAAAGGAAGCACGGTTGTCGGCGAAGGGAAGTTCATGGTTATTGAGGCCGACGAGTATGATCGCGCTTTTTTGAAGCTGACTCCTACCATTGCGATTCTCAACAGCCTTGAGTCTGAGCATATGGATACCTACGGCACTCTTGATGAACTGAAACAGGCCTTTATTGCCTTTGCCAACAAGGTACCTTTTTACGGTCGGGTGATCTGTTGTGTTGACTGGCCTGAGGTCAGAAAGATTATTCCGTCGCTTAATCGTCTCTATAGCACGTTCGGTATTGAGGAGCCAGCGGATGTTATGGCTTCAGACATTGTTTTTGAAAAAAGTCATACAACGTTTGCTATTAATGCTTTTGGCCGGTACTATTCCGATGTCTGTATCAACGTGCCGGGGCGTCACAATGTGCTTAATGCTCTCGCGGCTTTTTCGACTGGTCTTGAGCTGGGCATCATGCCTGAAAAGCTGATTGCCGGACTTGGTCGATACAGCGGCATGAGGAGGAGGTTTCAGGTGAAATACGATAATGGTGCCGGGCTTATGGTTGTGGACGACTACGCCCATCACCCTTCAGAAGTCAAGGCTACAGTCAAAGCAGCTAAAAACGGATGGCTTGATTCCCGGGTTGTTGCAGTTTTTCAGCCGCATCTTTTTTCCCGTACAAAGGAATTTGCCGATGAGTACGGCTGGGCGCTTTCAAGGGCCGATGTTGTTTATGTTGCGGATGTTTATCCTGCGCGTGAAAAGGCGGTGGATTATCCGGGTATTGACGGGGAGTTGGTGGCTGCTGCTGTCCGGAAGGCCGGGGGCAGGCATGTTGAGTTTATTGGTGATATGGAGGCGCTTTTTTCAGCGCTTCAGTTGCATGCAGTTAACGGGAATATGCTGCTTTTCATGGGAGCCGGAGACATTACTCATCTTGCATCAAGAGTTGCTGACCTCTGCAGGGAGTCTGGATCAAGGATAGCTTTGTCATAAAAGATTCGAAAAAGCCGTTCTGTTATGC
>Ga0073936_10003617_pt1 | contig 21953 bp, 19 predicted proteins | sample AliMusrvi5mmetaG_FD_87041 | JGI IMG/M metagenome (GOLD analysis project Ga0073936, IMG submission 87041) | Freshwater lake bacterial and archeal communities from Alinen Mustajarvi, Finland, to study Microbial Dark Matter (Phase II) - Alinen... | ecosystem: Environmental > Aquatic > Freshwater >... | reverse complement strand
TCCAACGACAACTTGCCCTCCGACGTTCATCGCTCGGACCGCCCCCCCATGCCCTTGCTGTATCCCTCGCTCGGTGCCCGTCTCTCATCGCTCCCTCAACCCGGAGTATTTGGAACCGTTGCTGATCTCACAAGTCGGTTGACGTGAACGGCGTGCGGCACCTACAATGGGTGCTGTGGACGACTACGACGACACACAACACGGTGTGGAGAAGCGAAGAGCCCCGCGCGTTAGGGATCGCATGTCGTTTGCTTTGGCCGCGCATGCCGACTGCCAGCCGCCGCGCTCGATCGGTCCCGCCATCGTGTTCAGTACGACTGAAGATATCTCGGAGGGCGGACTACAATTTCAGCATCAGTCTGGGTTTGCTGTCGGCACGCTGCTGAAGGTCTTCCTGATCATCCCCGAGACGCTGTTGTCGATCCGTCGTACCGCGACCGTAACGTGGTGCCGGCAGATTGAAAAGGCGGGTCGTTTTGCGACCGGGCTTTGCTTTGCGAGCGGCCCCGAAGCCGGCGATTCCTGGGCGGCCTACGTTCGCGCGAAGGAAAACGTCGATAACACAGGGGCCGTCTTCGCCCGGTGACCGGTTGGTGCCCGCGCAAGCGCGGCCGTCTTGATTCAGGCTCCGGGCTGGCGTTGAACCGTTTCGATGAAGGCCAGCAAGTTGGCTAGCGGCACGTCGCCCTCGACTGCATGCGCGGGCGCGAAGATGTAGCCGCCATCGAGGCCCAGGTCCAGCAGGCGGCGGGTTTCGGCCCTGACGGCGTCCGGTGTGCCATAGGGCAGCGTGCGCTGGGTGCTTAAGCCGCCGTGAAAAGTCAGCCTTCCGCGATAGCGTGGTAGCAGGGCAGCCACGTCCATGACTTCGGGCTGGAACGGGTTGAAGCAGTTGAGACCGATGCCCACGAGGTCGTCGAACAGTTCATCCACGTCGCCGCAGGAGTGAATGAACACGTACCGTCCGGCTTCCTTCACCGCGCCATACATGCGCTTCAGCCGCGGGTAGATGAACTCTCTCCATTTCGGGTATCCCATCTGCAGTCCCTGCTGCTGTCCCCAGTCGTCGCCAAAGTACACGGCATCGATGTCGTAGGTCAGGGCGCGGCGGGCTTGCGCGATGTTGTAGTCGGCAATGGCATCGAGCAGCTCGTGCACGAAGGTCGGATTATCGATGAAGTCGAGCATCAGATTCTCCATGCCGCGCAGGGTCCATGCCCGCTCATAGAGGGAGAATCCGATGTTGAACACGCGGAAACGGTCGGCGTGCTTTTGGAGGTTCTCCGGAATGTCCGCGAAGATGCGCGGGGCCAGGGGATCGGGGAAGGCGTACCCTTTCAGTGTGGGCTCGGGCAGGACATGCCCCTCCACATTGCCGATGTCGTGGTCGATGGATCGGTTCCAGACCACACCAAACCTATCCCGGTAGCGGTGATCCCCCAGCTCGTCGAAGAACCCGGTGCCGCTTCCCAACCCCAGCAAATGGTTGCCCATCAGGCTATCGAGGTCCGCCGTTCCATAGTGAGCCGCCAGTTTTGCGTGCGCCTCCTCGGTGAAGCCGAAAGACCAGGGCACATACGGAGGACGCTGGAACTCCAGCGCCATCTTGACCACGTCGCGTTTCGTTGGCATAAGCTTTACCTTCCATGTCGGTCGTCCGCGCAACGATAGGTCGAGTCCGTCCCGGCTGCAACGGGATTTGGCGGTTCGGATCTGTATTCGCCCCCGCCTGTACATTCCAGGTATTTGCCGGATCGTTCAAGAGGCGGGAGAACGATTGTGATTACCTTTCGGCCGACGGAAGAATAGATGGTCATGACGCGGTGCGATGGCATCAAGAGGGACCGGAGTATGAGCGAACAGAACACCAACGATACAGGCGCGCAGAACTACCATCCCGTGCTGACGCCCAAGGAGTACTCGCGCTCCTTCTCGGCGCTGGGTATCAAGAAGGCCAACACCCGCACCTGGCAACAGCTTCTGTTGGGCTTGCTGGCCGGACTGTACATCAGCGTGGGGTCGCACCTGTTTCTCGTGGCGATGAACGCCGGCATGGGTCGAATCTGGGCTGGCGCCGTATTCGGCGTGGGGCTGGTGTTGGTGGTTGTTGCGGGAGCGGAACTGTTCACCGGCAACATCATCATGGTGATCGGCACGATCACGCGCCAGTTCTCGCTGGTGCGCATGTTGCGGAACTGGGTCGCGGTTTATGGCGGCAACTTGGCGGGCGCTTATCTGTTCGCGCTCATGGTGTGGGCATCGGGAATTTTTGGGACCCCGGACAAGTTGACTGATATTGGCGCCATGGCCGTGAAGGTGGCCGAGGCCAAATTGAGTCTGACGTTCGGTCAGGCGTTCCTGCGGGGCGTGCTGTGCAATATGTTGGTGATCCTGGCGATCATCATGGCGTTGATGTCGAAGGATAATATCTCCAAGATTGTGTGCTGCATTCTGCCGATCATGGCGTTCGTGGCGTCAGGTTTCGAACACTGCGTCGCCAACATGTATCTGATCCCGGCCGGCTTGCTCGCGAAGGGTGTGCCGTTGGTCGAGCAGGGGATCATCTGGCATAATATTCTGCCTGTCACGCTGGGCAATATCGTGGGCGGGGTCGGTATCCTGATCCTGCACCCGAATCGTATCCGGCAACTGGCGACGCTGTGGGGGCCGCGCCATGAAGCGGGCTCACCGGGGGCGAAACCGCGGTAGGACGACTTCAAGGTTCTGCGGTCTGCCGGGCCAGTTCGCTGCAGGTCGTCCAAGTCAGGCGAGCCCCGTAAACCTTCTTCAGTCGTTTCAACAGGTGCTCAAGTCCCCATAGGCCGGCATTAGTGCCGTCGGAGAAGATCGATTGCCAGTGGGTGAGGAGCGTGACGGGCGCGCCGGCCCGCACGATATCCGCGATGCGGCCCGTCTGGCCGTCGGCACGCAGCAGGGCGTCCACGCCCTCTCGGGCGGCCGTGCGGGCGGCTCGCCGGGTCATGGCCATGGGACGTTGCGTGTCCCAGAACGGATCATTCGTGGCGGCCGGGATTGACACGACGGTCTGCCCGGTCTTCGCGTCGTGGTGGCTCACCGTCGGCCGCGGGGCGGCGCCCTTGCCCTGAACGTGCAGGAAATACCAGGTCACCTCGCGGCGATAGACGCGCCACTGGGCGGCGCCGATGGCGCGTGCATAGGACGGCTCGTTGGATTGTCCCGTGCTCCAGGGGCTGGTCATGCCGTTGGCCGGCAGCCCCACGTGGTCGAGGATCTCCAGGGACAGCGCAAAGTAGTCGGTCATTTCCGCCTCTGATGCCCGGGCCACCCACTCGTCCTCGTAGACATGGCGGAACCCCCCTTCGACAGGCCGGTAGGCGGCGAGATGAGTCAGGATCTCCGGCGTGATGTCGAATCGCGGCGCGATGCGATCGCGTGCGATGGCGAGGAAGCGGGCCAGGTGGCGCGGCGGCACGCGGTTGAGCCGGCCATCGATGCCGCCCAGGCAGCCCGGCATGGGCAGCACGCTGAACTTGCCGCGCACGCCGTAGGCTTCGCACAAGCCGGCGAAATTCGAGACCAGCGCGTTCGGGATCAGGAAGGGATGGTCGTAGGGCGGATCGTGAAAGGTCATGAGGTTGACCGGTGCCCCGTCGTCGACGAGGAGCGCAATGGGGATCGCATCCGGTTGCATGGCGGTACCCTACGCGGTTGCGGCACTGTGAATCAATCCCACATCTTTACACACCCGAGCACCAACGCTATGCTTTCCACGTCCCGATCAAGGAGCGTCACCATGAAGGTCAAGAAGAGCGGCAAGTTTCCCGAACCAGGCTATCCCAGCCAGCGTCAGTTCGCGCGCAGCAAGAAATGGATCGGCGTGGCTGCCATCGGCCTGGGGGCGGTTGCGGGTTTCGGTGCGCCGGCGAGGACGGCCGGAGTGCCGGTGCCGGGTGGAAAGATGGCCGTGGAGCCGAGGGAGACCACGCCGCCCGCGGCAGCAACGAACGAGCCGTTGGTGTCATCACCGCTAAGGACGATGGGCATCATCGCCGTGGAGCCGAGGCCGCCCGGTGGCATGCCGGTTCCGCCACGGCCAGCCGCAACCAATCTGCAGGCCGGAGCCACCTACGTGGTGAAGCCAGGCGACACGCTGTCGGGACTGGCGGCACGCTTTCTTGGTGCGAGCAGTCGTTGGCCCGAGATCGTCGCCCTGAATCCAGGCGTCACGCCGGAGACCTTAAAGGCGGGCCAGACTCTCGTGATGCCCGCGAAGCCCGCGGGAACAAACGAACCGGTCATCCGCCTTAAGGGCGAGATGCCGTCGAAGTAAGGGCCAGCCGCCGCGGCTCCCCATGGACTTCACGCTTTGCCTGACGCACAACTGCAACCTGCGGTGTGCGTATTGCTACGCTGGCGCGAAATCGGCGCGGCGGATGACGTGGGAGGTCGCCCGCCAGGCGATCGATTTCGGGTTCCAGCAGACGCTTCAGTCGGCGGCGCAGCTCGGTGGGCCGCCCCGGGCGCAACTCGGCTTCTTCGGCGGCGAACCGCTGCTTGAATGGGATTTGCTGCAACGCTCGACCGACTACGCCCTGGCGCGCGCGTCCCACGACGGCATCGTCCTCAAGAGGACGGTCACCACCAACATGACCTTGCTGGACGCAGCCAAGGCGGCCTGGCTGCGCGAGAGTGGGTTCCACGTCGGTCTCTCGCTGGACGGAAACGCTGCCATGCACGATGCGCTGCGCCGTTGCCCGGATGGGCGCGGGTCGCACGAGGCCGCCGCTGCGGCGCTGGTATTCTTCCGCGGCACGAATCCCAATGGCGAGGTCATCATCGTCGTCGACCCGCGCAACGTCCAGCACCTGGCCGACTCCGTCGAATGGTTGCTGGAGCAGGATATACGTAGCATTTCCTTGAATCCGAACTTCTACATCCCCTGGCCGGCCGCGGCACTGGCCGTGTGGCGGGATGCGTGTGATCGGATCGGCGATTTGTATCTGGCCCGGTACCGCCGCGGCGTGCCGGTGCGCGTCAATGTCATCGACGGCAAGATCCGGACCCACCTCAAGGAAGGCTACGACGCGTGTGACCAGTGCGGCTTCGGCGAAAGGGAGGTCGCCGTTGCGCCCAGCGGAAATCTTTACCCGTGTGAACGCATTGTGGGCGACGACACCAACGAGGCCCTGCGGATCGGCAACGTGTTCGATGGGTTTGACGCGGCGCAGCGGGCTCGCGTCATGGCCGGTCGGGGCAATGCCGTTGAGGCGTGTAATGATTGTGAGTTGCGTTCCCGCTGCATGAACTGGTGCTCCTGCATCAACTACGCGACCACCGGCTTCACCGACCGCGTCGATGGCCTGGTCTGTCACCACGAACGCATGGTCATTGCCGTCGCCGACCGTGTGGGCGCTGCGCTTTTCTCCGAGAAGAATCCTGCGTTTCTGTCGAAGTTCTATGGAGGGACTGCCGCATGAAAGTCATGAAGAGTTCGAATCGAGGCAAGCCGGCCTATCCGAGTCTGCGCCAGTTTGTGAAGGGCAAGAAATGGGCTGGTGCGGCAGCCATTGGCTTGGGCGTTGCCGCGGTAGTCAGCAGTTGTGCCCGCTATACGAAAGGAAAGATGCCCACCGAGCCGCAGCCTATGACGACGGGAGGTGTCATCGTCTCAGAGCCTGCGTTGGGCGGACTTCCGCCGATGCCGCAACCGGCGGTAACGAATCAGCAGGGCAGCACCACCTATGTAGTCAAGAAGGGCGACACCTTGTCGAGTTTGGCTCTGCGTTTTCTCGGGCAAAGGGGGCGCTGGCGTGAGATCGTGGCCGCGAACCCAGTCGTTGTTCCTGAACGATTGAAGATCGGCCAAACCCTGGTCATCCCGGCGGCCAAGGGGGATTCGGGATATACCAGATAGGTTGCGTCCCGTGGTCGATTAATTATATAAAGCTAGTCTAGTTAATTGCTTTGACAGGACGGCCGCAAGGCATCATTCTCCCAAGAGTATCCGGACGTCACGGATATGCTCGAACATGGCGTGTCACTCCAAGGCTTGGGTAACGATGGTGCGAAGTTGAACGAACGAGGACAGCGGCGTGCTCGACGCAATCGCACGCGGCAGGAACATGGCCCGAAACTCACGGTTCTGGTGTCGCTTTCGCGCATCCGTATTCGTGATGGCGAGGCGTTGCTGAGGACTGGCCAGCCGGAGCGGTATGGTGCCGCGATCTACCTAGCCGGCTACGCTCTCGAATGCGCAATGAAGGCCTGTATCTGTGCCGACAAAAAGTGCAAGTGCCTGCCCGCCGAGTATTGGCATCATGATCTCATGGCCCTCGCCCGGCGTACGGTCTGGTGGAACTTGGCTGATGTGGGCAGGGGCTTGCATGGGCGACTTGCCTCCGTGGCCGCGGAATGGGACGTCACCATGAGGTATTCCGTTGTGCCCTATACAGCGCGGGATGTGCTAGAGTTCATTGCGACAGTCACAGAGCTTTCGAAGGAGTTTGCGCCATGGCCGTGATCGAACGACGCGAAACAGGGATCAAGCCAAGCGTCTCGGCAAGACTGCGAGACGGGATCGTTGAGGAAATGGGCCGGGCGGAGCGGTTGCCGCGCCCACCCGGTGGGCCGATTGTGATTCGGGAAGAGAGCGCGGGTGTCCCGCGCTACTCCCGTTGGTATGTCATCTGGGATCAGTTTCTTGGCCTTGACCCTGAATTGCGTTCCGAGGTCATACTCGACGCCGTCGAGCGAAAGTTCGGCAAGAAGGAAGTATTGCGTTCGTCTATGGTCATGGGCCTCACGCCGGACGAACCCTTGGCGCGTGAGGTGTTTCCTCAGGAATCGGCTAAGATATCGCAACTTGCCGCGGTTCACGAGCCTCGTGCCAAGTACCGAACCAAGCGCTAAACGCACCTGCAGCATCGCGACTTTTCTTCCCCGGACTCCCATCATGAACCCACGCGAACGTTTCCATGCGGTAATGAACTTTCAACCGTTCGACCGGCTACCGATGCTGGAATGGGCGGGGTGGTGGGACAAGACTATTGACCGTTGGCACGGTGAGGGACTTCCTGCGGACGTGACGGATCGTTACGACATTGGCCGCCATCTGGGGGTCGAGGTTTACCGGCAGGACTGGTTCCGTCCCACGCACTGGGATGCGCCGAAGCCCGTTGGTCACGGCGCCGGCATCCTGGCCGACGAACAAGACTACGACCGCCTGCACCACCATCTCTTTCAGATGCTTGATCGCTGGCCGGTCGATCCGGACCGGTGGCGCGCGTGGGCCGAGGAACAAAAGCGCGGTGAGTCCGTACTGTGGTTCACCGTTGACGGCTTCTTCTGGTACGCTCGAACGCTGCTCGGCATCGAGCGGCATCTCTACGCCTTCTACGATCAGCCGCAGCTCATGCACCGGATCAACGACGACCTGGCGAACTGGATGCTCAAGGTCGTGGATCGCCTGTGTGAAGTCTGCACGCCGGACTTCATGACGTTTGCCGAGGACATGAGCTATAACAACGGTCCCATGCTTTCCAGGGACCTATTCGATGAGTTCATGCTGCCTTACTACCGCAAGATCGTGCCGGCGCTCAAGGAGCGCGGCATCCTCGTGATCGTGGATTCCGACGGCGACATCACGTCGGCCGCGCCCTGGTTCGAGGCGGCCGGCATCGAGGGCATTTTGCCGCTCGAACGGCAGGCGGGTGTGGACATGAACGTGCTCCGGCGCAACCATCCGCGCATGCGGTTCATCGGCGCGTACGACAAGATGGTGATGAACAAGGGCGAGGCGGCCATGCGCGCGGAATTCGAGCGCCTGCTGCCTGCGGCGCGGACCGGCGGTTTCCTCATCAGTTGCGATCACCAGACGCCGCCCGGTGTGTCGTTGGAGGATTACCGGCTCTACCTGCGGCTCTTCCGCGAATACGGCGAGAAGGCCGCTCAATGACACCCGCTGGGGGCCAACGTGCAGAAACTCATCATCGACACCGATCCCGGCGAAGACATCGACGACTTGCTGGCGCTGCTGTTTGCCCTGCGCCGGCCGGAACTCGATATTCGCGCCATCACCACCGTGACTTTGCCCGCGGCCCGGCGCATGCGTCTCGTCAAGCGCCTGCTGCGCTATCTCGACCGCACGGACATCCCGGTCGCGGCCGGCATGGATCTGCCGCTCCGTGCGTTGTCGGAGGCCGAACTTCGTGCGCAGAGCGACTTTTCACGCACGCTGAACCACGGCGCATTCGCCGAACCGGAGGATCCCCGCGACGCTCCCGGCCCGCTCGACGCTGTCGATCTGATCAACCGCACGGTTGAAGCGCACGCCGGCGCGATCGCCCTGGCCTGCATCGGGCCGTTGACCAATATCGCCTGCGCCCTTCGCAAGTGTCCCGGGATCGCTTCCAAGATTCAGTACATTGCCATGATAGGTGGTGAAGTGGCGCTCAACCGGGTCGAGCACAACGTGGCGTTCGACTATACGGCGGCGGACATCGTGCTGAGTTCGGGCATCCCGATCGTCATGGGGACGTGGGACGTCACGCGCCGGTTCGTACTGTCGATGGACGACGTGGCCTTGTTCCGTCGACACGCGTCGCCGGTCTGCCAGGCCCTGGCCGTGGCCATCGACCTTTGGCATCCCGTGCAAAGTTGGAAGCCCGGCCCGGTCATGTACGATTTGTTCCCGATGATCTGGGCGATGGACCGGTCGCTCTACACCACGGCACCCATGTCGGTGCGAGTCGAAACGCGGGGCGAGTTCACCCGCGGCATGACCGTGGCGCGAGCGGATGGCGCCCCGGTGCAAGTCACCACGGGAATCCAGGCCGAAGCCGTGCGCGAGCTTTACCTGAAGACCGTGCTCGCCTGAACGTTCCCGGCGGCCGGCGCGTGCTCACAAGTCGGTGACACGGATTGCCCGGATCCCCTGTGCGCGGCAGGTCTCGGCCAGTTGGGGGCCGGACAGCGTGCGCCACTCGGCGTCGCGTTGCGCGGCAACCTGGCCCGGCGTGACTCCTGTGTGATCGGCCGTTTCGATCTCAGCCTCGCGTACGGCCGGGTGCGCGACCCACAGCCACGCGCCGCCTGCCACCGAGGCCGAGGTCAGGGCGGCCAGCCCTGCGGGCCGCAGAGGCTGAAGCCGTTGCCCGTTGATGACCGTGACCTGGCCCTCGGGCGTCGATTCGGTGGCGAAGTAGCGAAGGCCTTGCCGCCGCGCAAGATCCTGCAGGACGGACTCAAAACGATTCTCGGGATGGCCGGGTTCGTGGACCCACCCGAAGCACATGTGCAGATCGAGATATTCGACGTCGAGGCCAGCGCCGCGGGCCTTGGCCAGTTGCGCTTCAATTTCTGCCAGCATCTGGCTGAAGTCGACGCCGCCGTCGTGCGTGGCGTTGGGCGTACGTTTGAATGTACCGTCGGCCTCCACGAGGCAAGGCACCTGCGCAGCGGGCAGTACCGGCCGCCAGCGAAACGTGTCCCACTCGCTGTTCAGCGTGGCGTGCAGGCCGAGGCAGGTGTTGGGCCGGTTCGTCATTAGCTTGACGGCTTCGTCAAAATAAGGCGTGGGTGCCATGATGCCCGTGTTGCGGCACAGACCGCCGCGCAGGAGTTGGTCGATGGCGCGATTGGCGCCGCGGAACGAGCCGAGATCGTCGGCCCGGATAAGTAAGCGGGTTGATTCCGTCATGGCGGGTGAGTATCCGTACGCCTCGGCATCCTGTCAACCGCGGCGCGCTTGACGTTGTCGCGGTGCGAGCGAAAGGTGACAAGTAGTGCGCGATTAAGGTGGGGATATTGCTGAGATGCTGCATTTCCAATAGCCTATAGTCTATAGTCTACAGCCTATGAGCAAGCAACGCCCGAACCTCATCGTCATCTCCTCCGACGAACTGCGCGGCGACACGCCGGGGTTCACGGGCAATCCGGACTGCAAGACGCCGCACCTCGACCGGCTGGCCGGGCGCTCGGTGGTCTTTACGAATCACTTCACCGTGCATGGCAAATGCCTGCCCAGTCGGATCGCCATGATGACCGGCCGCTACTGCCACACGGATGGGTTCCGCGCCATCCACAACACCAATCTGCTCGACCCCGGCACCCCTAACCTGTTGTCGTTCCTGAAGAGCCACGGCTACGAGACGGCGTACCTGGGGCACAACCACGTGTTCCGGAATTTGCACACAGGCAAGAACGCCAAGGGGGAGAGTGAGTCGGACTACCACTCGTTCACCGAGGGCGCTCTGGCGGAATGTCTGAAGAAGAGCCACCCCGTACAGCAGCCTGACGCACAGTCCGTTCCCGAGAGCCGTTCAGCCGAGGCCGTCAACTTCCAGACCATCCGTCGCACCGAGCCACTGACGGGATTCTGCGACGACAACCGCGCCGATCAAGCCGTGCACTATCTCCGGACCGTGCGCGACCGCAGTCGTCCTTTCTACCTGCACCTCAACTTCAGCGCACCGCATCCGGACTATGCCGTCGAGGAGCCGTACTTCTCCATGTACGACCGCGATGCGATCGTGCCCTTCGAGCACGGCATGCCCACCGGCGCGCCGCTCTGGCTGCAGCGGGGGCGGGCGGTGCGCACCGGCCGGGCCACGGAAGCGCACTTCCGTCACGTGCAGGCCGTTTACTACGGCATGGTCACCAAGCTCGATACGTTAATCGGCCGCGTGCTGGCCGAAATCGACACGCAGGATCTGTGGCGGGACACGATGGTGATGTTCTGGGTCGACCACGGAGACTTCGCCGGGCAATACGGCCAGCCCGAGAAATGGGATACGGCCATGAACGACTGCCTCATGCACGTGCCGCAGACGCTCTGCGCGCCGGGCCTGCCTTGCGGTCAGAGGGTTGCGAGCCTGACCGGGCACACGGACCTGTGTCCGACGATCCTCGACCTGTTCGGCTTGGCGCCCGGTCCCGAGTGGATGATCCACGGAGAGTCACTCTTGCCCCTGATCCGCGGCGCGCCCGGCAGGGATTGCGTGTTCGCCGATGGCGGCCATGAGGCCGCGATGCGCGCGCGATTCAACACGCCTGTGGCCCAGTTCAATGCCGCCACCCAGCGCGAAGAGCCCACCACGCAAGGCAAGCAGGCTACGTATTCGTGCTACCCGGAAACCATGGCCCGGGTCAAGATGGTACGCACAGCCAACTGGAAATTGTGCGTCCGAGAAACTGGCGATCACGAACTCTATGATCTACGGATCGATCCGAATGAGATGCGCAACCTGTGGGGTCGCGCCGAGCACCGCGACGTGGTTTTGGACCTGCAGATGAAACTCCTGCAATGGAACCTGCGCACAGACACCGATCGCCCATACCAGGACAAGGTGGGAGCATGAATACAACACCTGTGAATACCAGGGCGCAGAGCACGCCCAAACGACCGCACCGCGGAGGACATTTGTTATGATTGCCTACGCAATTCCACCTGGCGTGTCCGCATCGACACAGTTCCGGGTTCGGCTCGATGGTGTCCCCGTTGATGTGGCGTCAACGGGCAAAGCGGATTTTGTGACCCTGGCAACGGCAGGCGGCGTCCGTGTTGAGGTGACGGTGCCTGATGCCGTTCGGAAGGTTGATGTTCGACCGCACAGCAAGGGCGTGCTCCCCGTAGTTGACGGCCATACCGTTAGTTTCACGCTGACGCGTCCGATGCACGTCTGCGTTGAGATCACCGGTCTGCCCCCACTCTTCGTCTTTGCCAATCCGCTGCCAGCCGATCGGCCTGACCCGCGAGACCCTGCCGTACACTATTTTGCCGCCGGAGCGGTGCATGACGTGGGCACCCTGCGCCTGAAGAGCGGCGAAACACTCTACATCGAAGGCGGTGCCGTGGTGCGCGGTGCCGTCCACGCGGTGGATGCGGAGAATATCCGTATCGGCGGGCAGGGCATTATGGACGGCTCGGCGTTTGCGGCCCGCGTGGTGACCCTGGAACACTGCCGTAACGTTATCATCGAGGATCTGGTCCTGATCCGACCGAGCACCTGGATGATCGTGCTGGGCGCCTGTGACCAGGTGGTGGTGCGCAACATCAAGGAGATCGGCGAGGTGGTCTGCTCCGACGGCGTCGACGTGGTCGGCTGCCGCGACGTGCTGATCGAGGACTGCTTCCTGGCCAACAATGACGATTGTGTCGTGATCAAAGCCAAAGAGGCGCAAGGGGCTCAGGCCCGAGGGGAACGCGACTGGCGGCAGAATGTCGCCCGCGTGCGGACGCGCCGCTGCACGTTGCTTAACTGGGGTGCCGGCAACATCATGGAAATCGGATTCGAGCTGCAGGCCGACGTCGTGGAGGACATCGTGTTCGAGGATATTGACGTGATCGGTGCGCACGTCTATGCCGCGGTCTTTTCCATCCATAACGGCGATCGGGCCACGGTGCGGAACGTGCGCTACGAGAATATCCGTGTCGAGCACTACTGGAACAAACTGGTGGACTTCCGCATTCTCAACTCACGTTACAGCCGCGATGCCGAGCGGGGACAAATCCGGGATGTCCTCCTAAAGAACATCCGCTGCGTTCCCAACACGCACAACACGCCATCCCTGATCGGTGGGTTCGACGCGACGCATACCGTGGAGAATGTGGTCTTTCAAGATGTCTTCTTCGGGGAGCGCCAGGCGGTGGACGGAGACGATCTGCATTTGTTCGTGAAACAAGCCAAGGGGATTGTGTTTCAATAGCGATGCCTTGCATACGCATTCGGATTGTCCGTCCCTGTGCGGCGTGGTATTGATCGACGTTTGGAGGAAAACGAGTGAAACCGGTAACTGTATTGGTGGCAGGGGCGGGCGGACGCGGGACGGGGTATGCGGGGTATGCGCTCGCATTGCCCAGCCAGATGAAGGTTGTGGGCGTGGCGGAACCGCGCGATTTTTACCGTCAGAACGTGGTGGCAAAACACGCCATTCCGGCGGAGCACACCTTCACCGACTGGCGGCAGGCCGCGGAACGACCGCGGTTTGCTGATGCCGTGATTGTCGCCACGCAGGATGCCATGCACCGCGCGCCGGCCGAAGCGTTTGCGCGCCGGGGCTACCACGTCCTGCTCGAAAAGCCCATGGCGCCGAGCGCGGCGGACTGCAGGGCGATCGTAGCCGCTGTCAAGGAGGCCGGCGTGCTGTTCGGCGTTTGCCACGTGATGCGCTATACGCGTTACACGCAGTGCCTGAAGCAACTCCTCGATGCCGGGCGCATCGGCGAGCTCGTCAGCGTGCAACACCTTGAGCCGGTCGGTTACTGGCATCAGGCGCATTCGTTCGTGCGCGGCAACTGGGGTAACGAGGCGCGCTCTTCGTGCATGTTGCTCGCCAAGTCCTGCCACGATCTTGACTGGCTGAGCTATGTCGTCGGCCGGCCGTGCCGGAAGGTGTCGTCGTTCGGCAACTTGAAGCACTTCCGGGCGGACCAGAAGCCCGCCGGCTCGGGCGATCGTTGTCTGGACTGCGCGGTCGAGCCCGCCTGCCCCTATTCCGCCAAGAAAATCTATCTTGGGCGCGTGGCCGTCGGCCACACGGGCTGGCCGGTGGACGTCGTGAGCCCGGATACGAGCGTGGAAGCGGTCACTCGCGCGTTGCGCGAGGGGCCTTACGGCCGGTGCGTTTACGCCTGCGATAACGACGTGGTCGACCACCAGGTGGTGAATCTGGAATTCGAGGGCGGCGCCACGGCGGCGTTTACGATGACCGCGTTCACGAAGGCGGATCACCGCCAGACCCGCCTTTTCGGCACTCGCGGCCAGATCACCGGTGACGGCGTGACGCTCAAGGTGTTCGACTTCCTCACCGACACCGAGGAGGTCATCAACACGGAGACCTCGGCTGACGGTTCGCTATTGTCCGGCCATGGCGGCGGCGACTTCGGCCTGATGCAGGCGTTTATCAGGGCCGTGGCCACGGGTGACCGGCGCCACATCCTGTCGGGTCCCGACGAGACGCTCGAATCGCATCTCATGGTCTTTGCGGCCGAACAGGCGCGCCACGAACAGCGGGTGCTCGGCATCAGTGGGTGAGGCGTTGGGTTTTGCCTGCTTCCGCGGATAATGTCTGTGGGAATAGCATGTCGGCAGTGAACGCACAGACGATGTTGCGGCGATTCGTGGAGGAGGATACCGTTCTCCGGGCGTATGTCCTTGCCGCGACCGGCAACCCCCACGACGCCAACGACATCGTTCAAAACGTGTGGAAAGTGCTGTGGGTCAAGATTGATGCTTATGACGAGAGTCGTCCACTCCGGGCCTGGGCCATGGGCGTGGCGCGGTTGGAGGTGCTCAAGTGGCGGCAGCGGTTGGTGCGCCGCCGGGAGTGTCTTTCGGAGCGCGTGGTGGAACTCTTGGAGGCGAGTGCCGTGGAAGCGGCTGACAACCTGGACGTGAGATGCGAATTCCTGGGACCGTGCCTCAAGGAAGCCCCGTCCTCGTGGCGTCGCGTGTTGCAGCACAAGTATTACGACAACTTGTCCATCCGCGAGATTGCCGGCCGACTCGCGCGCAGTGTGGCGGCCATCGAGATGACGCTGGTGAGGGCCCGACGGGGACTGAAAGACTGCGTGGAGAAGAAGATGCGGACGGCTGCTACCGTGGGATGAATGCCATGACAAGCACAGACCGCGAAACCCTGATTCGAGCCCATTTGGATGGTTCGGCCTCAGACGAGCAGGTTCGCGAACTCGATCGGTTGCTGGCGGCGGACGCCTCGGCGCGGCAGGCTTTGCTGAACGAATCGGCTTTCGAGTCCCAGATTCGGGTTGTCTTGCATCGGGAGGGAACCGCGCACGACGCTGGCGGCGGGCGCCGGCCACTACGTCCTCGCTTCGTGTTGAAAGCGCTGGCTGCGGCCGCGGGCCTTGCCCTGGCCGTGGGTGTGGCGTGGTATGCGGTCACGTCACGACCGGCGACCTCATCGGCATCCGTGCGCGTAGCGGTTGCGTCGAGTCCCGCCGTCAGTCCCCCTGTTGCACCGGTCGCGCCGCCGGTCGTCCCTCTGGCAACCGCGCCGGAATTGCCGCCGGTGGAAGCGCTCGGCGTGGTCTCACACGTCCAAGGGATGGTGACGCTGGTTTCGTCCCGGCAGCCCGAGGGCGTGACGGCGCGCGATCAGAGATCGATCGCTGCGGGCGACATCCTGACAGTCGGGAGCAATGCGGAAGCCCGGGTCCGGTATACGGACGGCTCACAATTGATTGTTTATGCGCGTACTCGTCTGAGTTTCGAGCCCTCTGCCGGCGGGAAGCTCGTGCAACTCGATCAGGGGGCAGTCGATGCCGATATCATGCCGCAACCCACGAACCGGACGATGGTGCTGTATACGGCGCGATTGACTGCAGAGGTGATCGGGACGCAGTTCCGGCTCATCGATGACGGTAGGTCGTCGTGGCTGGCGGTCAAGACCGGCCACGTCCGGGTCACGGCTAACACCAGGGGCAGCCCGGTTGAGGTAACCGGTAACCGGTACGCAAAGATTGGCGAAGGCCGGAATTGGGGACCGTTCCCTGCAAAGACGTGTCCTTATTGGAAGGCAGCCAGCAGTAAAGCCGTCGGTGACAGGTATCCCTGATCCCTCTGGAATCTAGCGGGCCTCCAGGGCGGCGCGGGTCATGGCGAAGTAGTTCTCGGCCGGAACGTACTCCGGCACGCTGTTGCCGGTGCCCAGCCCGAACCCGCCCTGTGCCGCCGAGCGGTCGAGCATGCGGCGGGCCCGGTCGTAAACCTGCTCCGGCGTGGAGCGACACATGAAGTCCAGGTCCAACCCGCCCATGATGGCGATGCGCCGGCCGTAAGTGTCGTACGCCTTTTCCACCGGCAGGATCGCGTCTTCGTAGGAGTGTTTGCCGTCATAGCCCAGGTCGTCGATGATGTCGTCCATCACCGAAGTCAGGTTGCCGCAGGAATGCAGGATGGCCGGCTTGCCGGCGCGGTGGGCGGCCGTCACGATCTGTTTGTGCCACGGGAACACGAAGCGCCGCATGTCGGCAGGCGAGAGCATGGGCTGGGTTTTGAAGCCCCAGTCATCATTGCCGATGATGGCGCCCACGCGCGGGTGGACTACGCAGCGGGAGTAGAAATCCACCAGGCGCGATCCCACGGCCTCGAACAACTCGAAGGCCAGCCTTTCGTCATCGGCGATCAGGTAGCACAGGTTGTCGAAACCGGCGAGGAACGTCACATTTTCCAGCACGCCGCAGGGGCCGCAGACGATCATCTGCATGCCGGCAGGCAGATGCGGGGCCAAGGCATCGAAGACGGTGTAGTCGGCCTTGGCCGGGTCGGGCATGACGCAGGCCTCGAACGTTGCGCGGTCATGGATAATGCTGCCTTCATTCTGGGAAATTGTCTTGGCCTGATGCCGGTCGCCGCGAGGGAAGTCGAAACGGGGCACGTGCGTGGTCACGTAATCGTAGCCGGCGTTCCTGAAGGCGTGCAGGCGGGCCAGCATGCCGCCATGGGGCTGTTGACGCAGGGACTCGATGCCGGGCCCCACGAGCGTCTCGTGAAGGCGCTCATTCAGAAAGAACTCAAACAACGTCGGCCGGTCGGGCGCCTCACGCCGCAGCACTTTCAAGAGGTTCCCGAAGTTGGGCTCGGCTCGAACCGGCCCTTTCCACCACGATGACAGTGACATCCGCTTCTCCTGCTCCGCATGTTTGAGACGATCGCCTGTTCTGCACTCAGGCAGCAGAATAGTCGATAGCTAAGGTCTTGCGCCACCCCAAATAGGGTTTTGCCCACTGTAAGCAGGCCAGCGCCCTATGTACCTTGCTGTCGAGGAATGAAAGTGATGAGATCGCGACGTATGCATCTTCCAACCCGGTCACAGAGGTTCCCGAGATTTGTGGCCGATGGTGATTTAGTGGAGCAGGGAAAAGTGCAAAAACAGACTTGCACGAATGCCTTGTCTGGCATAGCATCCGCCTCACCTTAGACCAAATACTTACAGGAACGGCGTCTTGCATTCCAGATGGAGCGTCGCTTGGGGCAGCCGATGGATATAACTTTTAACATCTGGTTGAGTTTCAGGATCCTGTTCATCGTCTTGGTGGTCGTCTATGTGATCAGCGGCCTGGACGATTTGCTCGTCGACCTGGTTTACTACTCCCGGCAAATTTACCGGTTCCTATTCCTGAGGCGCCGCGTGAAGCCACTGACGCGGGAGCAGTTGGACGCCGTACCCGAGAAGCTCATCGTCGTCATCGTACCCGCCTGGGACGAATCCAACGTCATCGCTCGCATGCTGTTGAACACGATTAACACCGTGCTTTACAAGAACTACATGGTGTTCGTCGGGACGTATCCGAATGACGAGGCAACCAAGTTTGAAGTCGAGCGAATCCGTGAGATCCACCCCAATGTGGAGGTCGTGGTAACACCGGCGGATGGGCCCACCAACAAGGCCGACTGTCTGAACTGGGTTTACCAGGGGATCAAGCTCTACGAGACTGACCACAACGTTCGTTTCGAGGTGTTCCTTTTCCACGACGCGGAGGACATCATCCATCCTTTGTCCTTGAAGTACATCAACTACCTGACGCCGCGCATCCCGTTCGTGCAGCTTCCCGTCTATCCGTTGGAACAGCGGTGGTGGGATTTCACGGTCGGCATGTATATGGACGAGTTTGCCGAGAATCACACCAAAGATTTGCGCGCCCGCGAAATCCTGGCCGAGGCCATCCCGTCAGCGGGGGTCGGCACGGCATTGTCCCGCGAGGCCATGGATTTTCTGGCCCAGCAGCGCAAGAACCAGTTGTTCGACATCCGTTCGCTTACTGAAGATTACATGATGGGCATGAGCATGCGCTGGATGAAGGGCAGAAAGATCCTGCTCCAGCAGTCGATCCTGCGTCATGAGAAGCGGCGGAACTGGCTCACCGGCAAGCTGTACGATGTTGAGATCTCGGAGCAGGTGGCCACGCGCGAGTTCTTCCCGACCAAGTTTTCGGCAGCCGTTCATCAGAAGTCCCGCTGGATTCTGGGAATTTCGTTGCAAGGCTGGAGTTTCGGTTGGGCCGACACACTCGGCCTCAACTATTTTCTTTATCGGGACCGGAAGGCCATTCTGGCGAACCTGCTGACTGTCGTCGGGTATGTCGTGGCTCTATTCTGGTTCCTGTCGTGGGCGTTTGGCGCGTGGTTCCCTGCCAGGGCCATGCCGCCGCTCGTGGAGCCGGGGGAAATCTGGTACGGGTTGACGGTCGCGGTCATCGTGCTCCTCATCTGGCGGCTCTTGAACCGCATGTTCGCCGTCTGGCGCATCTATGGGCCATTGCAGGCGCTCCTGGCGGTGCCGAGATTGCTCTACGGCAACTTCCTTAATTTTTGCGCGACGGTGAAAGCCATCCATCGTTACGTCAAGTCTCGTATGTCCGGAACAGTGCCCGCGTGGGGCAAGACGTCGCATGCGTATCCGACTGAGGCGCAACTTCGGACCTACCGGAGGAAACTGGGCGACTTGCTCCTGGAGCGACGCATGATCAGCACAGCGCAGTTGGAGCAAGGCCTGAGTAAGCAGCGGGCAACGGGACGCAAACTCGGCGACATCCTCATCGAGATGGGGGCCGTGTGGGAGGAAGATCTGGTCGTGGCCCTGGCCTCGCAACGCAACCTCAAGGCTGTGGAACTCGACCCGTCGGCCACAGCACCGGAATTGCTCAACCTCGTTCCGCGGGCGGTCGCCGAGAAATATCACGTCTTTCCGGTCGAAGTGCGCGGCGACGTGCTTGTGCTGGCAACCGACCAGGAAGAGCATATGGAGTTGCGCAAGGCGCTCTCCGCAACGTTGACGCGGCCAGTCTCCTTCCAGATGACATCGGCGATGGATCTCAAGTTTGCAATCGAGCGGGCCTACGGGACGGACCAGCGCGCTGTATCCCGCCCGGGTATGCCGCGGTTAGGCGAGCACTTGGTGCGTTTTGGACGGTTGACCGAGGACGACCTGCGCAAGGCCGTACGGACCCAGAAGCGCACAGGTAAGAAGTTGGGTGAAGTACTGGTCGAACTGGGCCTAGTGTCGCGCGAGGAACTCGAACAGGAGCTGAAGAAACTATGACCGCCACGCAGAGGCGTCCGTTCGGTGCCACCGTACTGGCCGCGGGCCTGTTGGGGCTTGGCGCGTTCACGACCGTGCTGCAGGCGGAGCCGGCCGACCAGAGCCTGCCCCTGCCCGAGGAACAGGGCACAAAGGGCTGGCTGCAGACGCAACGGGTGCGCTTCCAGAACCGTTCGCTCTGGGAGTCGGCGTCCCACGCCATCGCGATTGGCGATTTCGCGGCGGCATACACACACTTGCGCGCCATTTTAGCTAACGATCCGCAAAGCAACCGGGCGAGGATCAACCTTATTGAGGTGTGCGGCAAGCTGGGTCGTCGCGACGAAGGCATGGCCCAGTGCGACGACTTGCTGGCCGTCTATCCTGACTACGCCGACGGGTATATAAGCAAGGGCTTCCTGGCCATCGCGGCTGGCAAGACCAACGTCGCGCTGGCCGCCTTCGACGCCCTGCTTCAACGGCCGGCCGTAGGGCCTCAGCAGAAGATTCGGGCCGTACAGAGTGCCTCCGAATTGGCCATGAAGCTTGGCCGGTACGGCCTGGCGGAGGCGTATGGCACGAAGTGGGTATACTGGGCGGACGGCCTGAAACCGCGCCTGCTTCTCGCGGAATGCGCCGTCAAACTCCAGCGCTGGGCTGTGGCCGTCGATCACCTCGACCGCGCCATGGAGTTTACGCGCGGCGAACCGCTGCGCGGCGAATTGTTCCTGAAGAAGGCGTATGCCCTGGTTAACCTGGGCCGCATCCGTGAAGCCGACGAGATGCTGGCGAAAGCCAAGGAACGCTTGCCGGGACTTGAAAACCGCCTGGCGATCGAACGACAGCTCGGGTTTGATGCCGTCGCTTCCACCAATCCCGCGGCGGCCACGGTTCACTTCAAGACGTATCTGCTGGAGTCCTTTGACGAAACGGTGGCCCGTGCGTACCTCGACGCGGTGGTCGCGTGCGGCGAGTGGGAATTGGCGTACGCCGAGGGGAAGGCCATGCGCCAGCGCCCGGGGTTATCCCCCGACCTTACTCAGCGTGCCGAGCTGGCGGTTCTGTACGCTTGCCAGCATCTTAATAACCAGTTGGGCGTTTATGTTGCGGCGCGTGAACTGGTTGCGCTCACGGGTAAGCTGGAGTTCCAATTGACGGCGGCAGAAGCAGCCGCCAAGCTTAACGAGCCGGGCGAAGCCGCTCGTCTTTACGGCGTCTATCTGGAGCGCCGATTCGATCCGTCCATTGCATTGACCTGCCACTACCTGCTGAAGCGGTTAGGCAAGGGGGAGGAGAGCGGGCGGTATTTGCAGGAGATCATCGATTGTCCGACGGCATCAGTCGCCGAACGGCATGCCGCCCTCTATGACCTCGCACAAATGTGCCGGGAGCAGAAGCAGGACGCGCGCTATTTCTCCCTTATGGCGCAGTTGTTGAAAGACACGCCGGAGCCCGCCTTTCTCAGGGAATATGCGGTCCAGCTCTACGGGGCGGGCCAGTACGAGCCGGCCGCCGTCACCTACGCGCGATACTATCAGGTTGAAACCAACGCGGCGCAACGTTACGTGGCCTGCGGGCTGTTGGCCGATATAGACCTCGTGCTGCAGCGACCGCAGGAAGCCGTCGCCTGGCTGAATCGCGGGGCGATACTGGGGCCGAAGGACACGGAATGGCAGTTCCGCATGGCCCGCGCAGAGTACGCGCTAGGTGAGTACCGGGCCTGCGTCGACCGGTTGCTGCCGCTGGCGGCAGGCCGCGACGTCTTCAACCTGTACGTGGGCTTCTCCTTCTATAGGATGAAGATGCCAGGCCTTGCGTTGCTTCACCTCGATCGCGTCCAGGACTGCAAGGCCTTCTCGCTGCAAGAACGCTTCACCCTGTTCTCGAACCGCGCCTACTTGCAGTATGACCAGGACCAGGACGTTCGTGCGCTCGCGGATTTGGAGTCAGCGCTGGCCCTGCAGGACGATCCGGACTTGGAGATGGTGAGACTCAAGGCATTGGCACGCATGGGGCAATACGAGCAGGCAATGGAAACGGGACGGATGATGATCGAGGAGCGCACAGACAGTCGTGCGCGTACCGAACTTATGGACCTATTGAAGGACCACCCGGACGAGGCTTTCAGACAGCGCGTGCTCGCGATGTTGAAGGAACCGCAGGCCGTTTATCTGGCCGAGGTCTGCCAGACGGTCGGCGTCGCGGCGTTCCGGTTGGACCGGCCTGACGAGGCGATCACGTGGCTCACCCGTGCGCTGGAATACGATCCCACCCGGATTGATACCTACTATGTGCGCGGCTTGGTTTGGTTCAAGAAGGGCAAGTTCAAGGACTCTGAGAATGACTTCGTGACATTCTACGACCGGGCCGACAAGGCGGGCGCGGTCCCGGCCATCTTCTGGGGCGATCTTGGAAACCTCGAAGGGAAGTGCCAGGACTTCGATCTCGGCACTGCCGCACTGCAGCACTCGGTAGAAACATATGTCGCGGACGTGGATTCCATGCGGGAATCAGGATACCAGTATATGAAGTGGAACCACGACCCCGAAGCCCAGCAGTCCTTCCGGGAGGCGATCGATTTTTATACGGAAGTGATGCCGTACCTGCAAGGCACCAATGCCGACGAGTATGCGCACGCCCGCTACGCGATGCTCAAGGAAAACACGACGCTCGACAAGACGTTCGGGCTGCAGGCCTATATCGAAAAGACCGACCTCGACGCGCACACGCAAGCGGCGGTGCCGGTCGTGCAGACGATCGACGGCGCTTTGCCCGCACAGGCGGGGATCGTGGGGTCGTATCGGCCGCCGGATATCGGGTTCCGCGACGAACGCCAGTTCGACGTGTTCGGCCGGGTTCTGGCCAACTTCGAGCCGCATTCGTGGAGCCTGGACCGGGACTCGTACCAGGGCGGTGTCGGGGCGGTGTAC